>PJEL010000476.1_pt1 | contig 46736 bp, 38 predicted proteins | sample 1853271 | NCBI WGS metagenome assembly PJEL01 (sample SAMN08108733, study PRJNA415343) | Invertebrate metagenome, whole genome shotgun sequencing project. | host: Globobulimina | place: Sweden: Gullmar Fjord | collected 2015-08
TTCTTTACCTCTATTCTTACGCCCACGTCCAGACGTTGTATTGTCTGATCGCTATACTGCGGGCGAATACTTAGATGAGCGTTTGCGCGAGTTAGGCGTTAAATAAACTTCTTTGTATTAGATAATATAAAGTCATAAAAGAACGGCAGTTAAACTGCCGTTTTTTTATTATCTACTGCAAATGAAACTACTATTTCTTATTAGTACATTTGCAATATTGGGTTGGTATTATTACCAACCGCACTGACGGTTAACATTTTGTTTGTCTAACCATGTTTTTAATGGCGCGAAATAGTCAATTACTGCTGTCGCATCCATTTCTTTAGAGCCAGTCATAGCCTCTAAAGCTTCTTGCCAAGGTTTGCTCATGCCCATTTCAAGCATTGCATTTAACTTAGTGCCCACTTCTTTGTTGTTGTAAATTGAACAACGGTGCAGAGGACCCGTTTCGCCGGCAATATCACAAAGCTCTCTATGGAATTGGAATTGTAATATGTGTGCTAAGAAGTAACGTGAGTACGGCGTATTTGCTGGAATGTGGTATTTAGAACCAGCGTCAAAGTTTTCTTCGCTGCGGGCTACCGGAGCTTTCACACCTTGGTATTGTTCACGTAATTTCCACCAACCTTCGTTATATTGGTCAGGCTTTAACTCACCGCTAAATACCTGCCAGCGCCATTTGTCTACCATTAAACCAAATGGTAAAAAGGCAACTTTATCCATAGCCATACGCATTAAAAATGGAAGGTCGCCAGATGCATCCGGCTCTTCTTCAATCAAACCAATTTCTTTTAGATATTTTGGTGTAATTGATAATGCTACTGTATCGCCAATAGCTTCGTGGAAACCATCATTAGCACTGCCTCGGTATAACAACGGCTGCTTTTGGTTATAGGCGCGCTGGTAAAAATTATGGCCTAGCTCATGATGTATTACATTAAACTCTTCACCAGTTTGCTGAATACACATTTTTATACGGTAATCCGTATCTGTAACATCCCATGCACTGGCATGACATACTGAATCTCGGCCTACTGGTTTTTCAAACTGAGAACGAGTCCAAAAAGTGCCTGGTAACTCTTCGAATCCAAGAGAGGTGAAAAAGCCTTCTGCTTGTTCAACCATCTTAATTGGTGTGTAGTTGTGCTCTTTTAGTTTAGTTGTAACATCAACGCCTGTTCCGCCTTCAGGTGCAACTAAGTCATAAATGTTGCCCCAGGTCTGTGCCCACATGTTACCTAGAAGGTGAGCTGGAATTTCGCCTTCGTTAGGAACTACGTCATCGCCATATTTTTCGTTTAGCTTGGCTCTAACATGACAATGAAGTGAGTCGTATAAGGGTTTTACTTGCCCCCAAACCCTGTCCATTTCATTTGCAAAGGCATCTGGTTCCATGTCGTATTTAGAGCGCCACATTGCGCCAACATCATTAAAGCCTAAATCTTTAGCGCCTTGGTTAGCAATTTCAACAAGGCGGACGTATTTATCTTTCATGCTAGGAGAAACTTTACGCCAATCTATCCAGGCATTTAACATAGCTTCTGGGTCATCCGAGGTCGCCATAGTGTTGGATAAGCCAATTAAGTCATACTTTTTGCCATCAGGCGTTGAACCAGAGCCATAAATCGCAGAAAGTTTGCTTTCGATTTTCGCTAATTCAGAAGCTAGTTCCGGTGAGTCTGCTGGAGCTGGTAAAGTTAGACCGAGTCTTAAAAGGTCTAATTTTCTTTTGGTATCATAATCTAACGTTAAGTCTTTGAATTTTGCGGCACCGTTGGCAAGTTCAATTCCCAAAAGCTTAATTTCTTCATTAGCTTTCGAGGCAATAAATTGTGTATCTTCAGTGATATAGGTTTGAGCTACCCATTCTGCTTTAGCGGCGTATTCATAAATTTCTGAAAGGCGCTGTTCCGCGTTGACAACATAAGCTTTTGCATCAGCTTCAGTTAATTGCTGGTTTTGAGTCGTTACATTATCTGTTTTTGTTTCTACTGAGCAACCAGCTAACGCAATAGATATAGCAGCGGTTAACATTAGTCGTTTAGTTGTAAAGTGTTTTTGCATTTTAGATCCTGATTATTTTATTTTTATGAATCATAAAGTTCAGGGTAAAATAACCTAGCTAACTAGTTTCTGCAATATTGACATAATGTTGATGTTCTTGTTGTATTGCATTCAGCATTTCGTTGGTCTTTTTGATGGTTCGGATAGACCTAAAAAATGGTTCTGCTTCTGGGTAGTTCATCTTTAAATAAACCATCCATTGTTTCACTCTGTTTGAATAGTAAAGTCCTTTATCACCTTCAATTTCATATTCAGAATATTTAATTAATAGTGCCAATACCTGAAACCAAGTTAATGGCTGTTGGTCACCTTTAATCCAACTTGCTAAGTTGGGAAGGGCTAATGCACCTCTGCCTAACATAATATTTGTGCAGCCAGATCTTGATTGACATAATTTGGCCTGTTCGGGGTTCCATATCTCGCCATTGGCAATTAGAGGTGTTTTAACGTGTTTGGCAATGAGCGCAATGTGTTCCCAATAAGCAGGCGGTTTATATCCATCACTTTTTGTTCTTGCATGAATCGCAATTTCAGTGGCACCACCTTCTGATAACGCTTGTGCATTTTCTATTGCTAGGCTGGCGTCATCAAAACCTAGTCGCATTTTTGCGGTAACGGGTAAGTGCTCCGGGACGGCACTTCTCACTGCTTTTGCTATGTTATAAAGCGTATTGGGGTCTTTAAGTAAAATGGCGCCACCGCGACTTTTATTAACGGCTTTTGCCGGACAACCAAAATTAAGGTCTATACCTGGACTACCTAAAGAGGTTGCAACCACTGCATTTTCGGCCAACCAATTTGGTTCCTGTCCAAGTAATTGAATTCGAACAGGAGTGCCGCTTGGAGTTTTACTGCCGTTGTACAACTCTGGACAGTATCGATAAAAAACACGATCAGGCAGTTTCTGATCGACAATTCGAATAAACTCAGTGACGCATAAGTCGATGCCGCCCATGCTGGTCAGCATGTGCCTCATTAGGTGGTCTATTACACCTTCCATAGGCGCCAACGTTATTTTTGGTCTAGTCATCGAGTTCATCTTTAAAAAATTAGGCCGCGCATTATACTGGCTTTGTTAAAAAGTCACCAGTTAGGATTTTCTCACTAGGCTTTTAATGTTTTGAAATTTTAAGCATGTTAAATTAAGTCCGTTTTTATATTTTTAAGTTAGGAGACACCTATGGAATATGTCCACACTATGGTTCGAGTCAACAATCTTGAAGCATCAATGAAGTTTTATTGTGACCTATTAGGTTTGCATGAAGTTCATCGCCAAGACAGCGAGAAGGGCAGATTCACCCTCGTTTTTCTAGCTGCACCAGATCAATTAGAAGAAGCAAAAGAAACAAAAAAGCCGACTATTGAATTGACCTATAATTGGGATCCTGAAGAGTACACAGGTGGCCGTAACTTTGGGCACTTGGCATTTAGAGTTGATGATATTTATGAGCTTTGTCAAAAGTTACAAGATGGTGGGGTAGTGATAAATCGACCGCCAAGATGTGGTCATATGGCTTTTGTTCGATCGCCAGATGGAATTAGCATTGAGCTCATCCAAAAAAATGGTTCTCTTCCGCCACAGGAACCGTGGGTTTCAATGGAAAACACAGGTAGCTGGTAGCCTTTAATTATTAGCAAAAAAGGTCAACACGTTAGGCATTAAATTATTAGTCTAATAGTAACCCGGCAATATACTGTGAAAATGGGTTAAATGAACAATTAGTGTGATTAGGTAAATATAACTAAACTTGATGCACATCTAATTGTTCGCATTGCCAACAAAATTCAAAGCTCGCGTGGTTTTCCTCACCACAATGAGTACAATTCCAATCTGGTTTGTCAGTTTTTAATTCTTGCTCTATCGCCTGACACGCAGACCTTGCGCTATCTAAATCACTGTCATTTAATACCCAAATTTGAGGCCATGCTTCAGTAAATGGAAGCTCACCAATTGCCCCAGAGATGTACTCATTTTTTACTAAATGTTTTATATCTAACCGCTTTAAAGTTTCAATAAAAGGCTGAAGCTCTAGGTTATTGCTACATTGATAAACTTTCTTCATTTAACCGCCTGTTTTTGTGTATTGTTTTATACTATGACCTACTCTGATAGTTTTCGCCAAGTTAACTAAAACAATTAATGCGATGCGTGATAATTATCTTTATAATACCGGCTCGAATTAAAGAGAGAGAGTAATATGCAACTGTTTGTTAATGATTTAACCGTTATCGATTTTTCCTATCTGTGTACTCAACGAGGCATGGTGGGTGAAAGCTGGATTGTCGATTTGACATTGCACGGTGAACTTGATGAACAAAATATGGTTTTGGACTTCTCTAAAGTTAAAAAACAAGTTAAACGTATAATTGATGATACGGTTGATCACAAGTTGGCTATTCCAACTGAATACAGTGGTGTTAATGTTCAGCATATCGAAGGACAAGACTACATAAAGGTTGAGTTTGAGTCTAATAGCGGCGAAAAAATCGCGATTTCTAGCCCATCTGACGCTTACTGTTTTGTAGACGCTGACCGCATTGAAATGTCTCATGTGATTAAGCATTTAGCGTCAGTTATCAAGCCTCAACTGCCTGCTAATGTTAAAAAGGTTGAGTTGTCATTAAGAGCTGAAGATATAAGCGGCTTCTATTATCACTATACGCATGGGCTAAAAAAGCACGATGGTAACTGCCAGCGTATTGCTCATGGCCATCGCTCTAAAATTCAAATCTTTGAAAATGACATGAAATCTCCACGTTTAGAAAAAGAAGCTTCTAAACTGTGGGAAGATATTTATGTGGCGACAGATGAAGATGAAGTAGCTGAATCAGAGTTAGAATTCATTTCAAAAACACAAAGCCAAGTTGCATACAAATATGAGTCTTCTCAAGGTAAGTTTGAGTTAGCAATGGAAAAAGCTTCTGTCTACTCTATGCCAGTGGATACGACGGTAGAACTAATAGCTCAATACCTTGCCGATAAATTAAAAGCTCAGTACCCGCACAACAGCTATAAAGTAGTTGCTTATGAAGGTGTTGCAAAAGGCGCAATTGCGTTCGCTTAGTAAAAATTAGCTTTAGCATTGCAGTGGGTATTTGGTCAGTTTAAACGGTAAATTTAATGAAGGATGTTATTAAATGAAATTGATAGTAATTAAACGGCTTTTAATGAAGCGACTATTCGTAGTGGCTACCATTCTTTTTTGCGTCGCCAATGCCAATGCTAATAACAAAACAGATATTAACGTTGCAATTGACGGTACTAGAACAACTCTTTTTGGTGATGTGATCCAAGGCGGTTTGTTATATGGAAAGTCAACGGAAGCGGTTAAAAGCGTTAAAATTGATGGCGTAAAGGTTCCTGTTCATCCTAATAATAATCTGTTTGTATTTGGCTTTGGTGTAGATGCACAAGAACAGTCAGAACTAGTTATTACTTATGCTGATGGAAGCATTGAAAGACAGCCACTAAAGGTTGCCCAGCGTGAATATAAAATAGATAGAGTGAATGGCGTTGCTCAAAAATACGTGTCGCCTCCTAAGTCTGTGTTGAGCCGAATAAGCTCTGACTCTGCTAAGGTAAAACAAGCTCGCGAGAAAATGTCTTATCGTACCGACTTCCTTGAACAATCTATACGACCTGCAGAAGGGCGCATTAGTGGAGTTTATGGTTCGAGACGTGTATTTAATGGTGTACCAAAACGTCCACACTTTGGTCTAGATATAGCTGGACCTACTGGAACCAAAGTTATCGCGCCTTGGACAGGAAAAGTCGTGTTAGCAGAGCCTGATTTGTATTATTCAGGTGGTACTTTAATTATCGATCATGGTTTAGGCGTGACATCAACCTACATTCATTTAAGTAAAGTTGATGTAAAGGTAGGTGATGAAGTTCAGCAAGGTGAAAAGATTGCTGAGATTGGTGCTACCGGAAGAGTAACTGGCCCGCATTTAGATTGGCGCCTGAATTGGTTTAATCGCCGATTAGATCCTGCTTTGCTATTAGACGAATAACCTCTGCATAAGCGAGTTGGATTAATTGCTTTACTTTAGCCAGTTAATAAACCCAGCTAATTAACCTCGTTAGATAAAAGTTTAAATCAAAGCATTCAATCAAAACATAAAAAAGCCTAACTAAATACATGCTTAGTTAGGCTTTGTTGTTTCTAATTATAGGCTATAAGAAGTATAAGCTTTCAAAAAGCTAAGCGTTATACAGTATAGGCATTTAGAATGCTTTGTTAGTTAAGCCACTTACTCAGCTTGTCTTTATCTTCAATCGTAAACCCAGCAACAAATTTATTGTTTTGACCAAACGTTATGTCAGAGCAGTAAAGTAAATCTTTCCTAAAGTAGTGAATTACATTCTCTGAGTCTTTAACAGCATTTTTTAATAAAGGCTCGATGGCGTCACTGTTAATTTTGAGGTTGTTAAAAGCAATTAACGTATCTCCTGTTGCAATACCAGCTTGCTGCGCAGGTGAGCCTTCTAATACTTGTCTTACTACAATATTACCGTGAACATTGGCCAATACAGCCCCAAGCCAAGGTGCTGACTTCGTATTTTTAATTGTTTCTTGAGTGAGACTTTGAGCTTGCTCGTCAGATTTGGTTTGTGTAAAGCTTAACGGCTTAAACCACTGACTTGGTTTTTCTTGATCATAGTAATTTAAATCTAGCCCAACACGTTTAAATGTTTCCTTTAAGTTTACTTTTTCTTTGCTGTACAGCAATTCTAAAAAGATTGAGTAATCTTCGCCGGACAAAAAGTTACTAAACAGGCTCTCTAAGTCTTGCTGTGTTGTGCCTAAGTTATTGACGCCAAACTTAACCCAAGCGGTTTGCATTAGGTCTTTAAGTGACTGTTCGCCGTTTGATTGTTTTCGGATGGCAATGTCAGCAAAACAGGCAATAACAGCACCTTTAACGTAGTAACTTACTATTTGATCAGGTGCTGTATCGTCTTGTTGATAGAACTTTGTCCACGTTAAAAAGCTACTTTCCGTTACCGACTGTCTAAGTTGTCCTTTACCTCGTTCTAGGCGGGTAAGGGCTTTAGCTAGCGCATTTAAGTATGCTTCACTAGAAATAGTATTAGTGGCTACCAAACTGAAATCATCAAAATAAGACGTCATTCCCTCATAAAACCAAAGTTGGTCGGTATAGACCTCTTTGTCTAATTGATATGGAATAAACTCAGCTGGTTTTAAACGTTTTACGTTCCAAGTATGAAGGTATTCGTGACTGCATAAACTTAAAAAAGTTTGATAACCGTCAGTAATCGCTGCTTCATCATTAATGATATCAAAGCGACTCGCTACCAATGCTGTTGAGTTTAAATGCTCGAGCCCACCAAAACCATTGTCGGTTATCATGGTCAAAAACAGATATTGGTCTACATCAGTAGGCAATCCACCGAACATATCAGCGTGAAACTGGCAAAGTGGCGTTAAGTCTTTGGCGACTCGAGCTAGCGAACCAAAATGTTGACCAACGGTTACCACGTGGTGCGGAATTTGGTTAACTTCAAAGGTGGCAATGTCTAATTCGCCAAATAATATTGGATAGTCGGTAAAGGCTAGATAACCTTCAATACTGTATTCGCCCCAACTGAAAGCTTTAGTATTAACTCCTTTAGATAACCCAGAGGCAGGTAGCCAGTTTTTACAAATTGAAGACGTAGGCTTATGTAAAATGACATTACAAACTTGGTGTTCATGACCTTTGATTGCAAAGCAACTACTTGCAGGATTAATGAAACCATATTGTTGATCTAGATAGGCTTTACGTACGCTTAAATCAAACGCGTAATATTTATACTCTATCGTTACGGGTTTATTATTGTGTTGTAACTTAAATGTACTTTTGTCAGTAGCGTGCAATGCAAGTGAGCCATTTTCGTCAAACGCCTTAATCTCTATAACGTGCTTGGCAAAGTCTCTTATCATGTAGCTGCCAGGAATCCAGTTTGGCAAAAATAATTCGTCTACTGACTCAGATAGCGGCGTATATTCTATTTTTATATTAAATAAATGTGCATTTGGGTCTTCAATTGAAAAGTGATAATTAACCGTCGACATAACAAAATTCGTCCATAGTGACTAAAAAAATAACACTTAATGGAAATAACATAAGTATTCATCAAGGTTACTGTAAGAATAGGTTTATAATAGAGTTAAACCAATAAAGAGTAGAGTGATCATATGGAATATTCAGAAAAAGTCCAAGCCAGAATTAATTATGCAACAACCTACACCACAAAAACGGTATTCCCAGGTCGTACAAATCATCACAACACTTTATTCGGTGGTGAGGCCTTAGCCTGGATGGATGAGGTCGCTTTTATTTGTGCAACCCGCTTTTGTCGTAAACCACTGGTAACAATATCGTCTGACCGAGTCGACTTTAAAGAGCCTATCCCTGCAGGTTCAATAGTTGAGTTGGTGGCGAGTGTTTCACAAATAGGTCGTACGAGTATGGTAGTTGAAGTGAATATCTTTATTGAAGGTATGTACCAAGATGACAAACACAAGGCCATTTCTGGTTCGTTTAAGTTTGTTGCGTTAGACAAAGATAGAAAACCAACGCCGGTACTTTCAGATATAGAAATGTAAAACTGAACTTTTTGTCTTGTCATTAAATAGCATTCCCGTTTATATTGCTCTCAAATAATAAAAATAGAAGGGCAATATAGATGAAAGATTTACAGCAGTGGTTGTCGGAATATGGCGAGAGTCATCAAAACAAGACAAACAAAATTATTCACTACCTTTGTGTTCCCGCTATTTTTATGACAGTGGTAGGCTTGTTATGGGCCATTCCATTTCCAGTTGAAAATGTTCCACCATTGGTTAACTGGGCAACGCTACTTTTGATCCCTGCGATGTTGTTTTACATTAAGCTTTCAGTGTTACTGGGGCTTGGCATGATTTTCTTTTCAGCTTTAACCGTCTTATTTGTCCACTGGTGGTCTTTAAACATGGATATGTCGGTGCTGATGATGTCTATCATTGTTTTTGTCGCCGCTTGGATATTGCAATTTGTTGGTCACAAAATTGAAGGAAAAAAGCCATCGTTTTTTAAAGATGTTCAGTTTTTAATGATTGGTCCTGCTTGGATATTTTGTCATTTATTCGGTTTGGATAAGCAGGAAGCTTAATACAAATATTCACCTATGTTATGCGACTAACGACCCGCTTAGCGGGTCTACTTACCGTATTTAATAAACCCTTCTCCTTATAATGTATTCAGTAGCTGTTTTGCGCTGAGGGGCGATATAAATTTGAATGTACAAACACTTTTAGACGACAGAAAAAAATTCTTTTGGATATTGCACATTGTCGGTTGGTGCAGTTTTGCGCTTGTTCACTACATAGGCTCCTTTGTTGATAACTTCAGAGACAGCTACATCTTTATCATCATTTCTGATGCTTACATTGGCGCTATGCTTACCCTGCCGTTAAGGTATTTGTATCAAAAAGTTTGGGAGATGACGCCTACTAAACTTATTGTAACCATACTCAGTGCGTCGTTTGTTGTTGGAATAACATGGGGCGTGATAAAGCGCTTTAGCTTTTTCGAATTTTATAAATTTGGTTCACACCCTGAAGACTGGACCTACTACTTCCACAATACATTAGGCAGCTTTTATATTGTTCTATGCTGGAGCGGATTGTATTTTGGTATCAAATATTACCAAATGTTGCAAAAAGAAAGGCAGAAAGTACTTACTGCAGCAAACATGGCGAACCAAGCACAACTAAAAATGTTGCGCTACCAATTAAACCCACACTTTTTATTTAACACTCTAAATGCGATATCCACACTCATTATGTGTGAAGAAAATAATACCGCCAATAGAATGGTCAGCAAGCTAAGCGAGTTTTTAAGACATTCTTTGCACACAGACCCCATAAAAAAAGTGCCTCTTAAGCAAGAGATTAAAGCACTGTCGCTTTACTTGGAGATTGAAAAAATTAGATTTGAAGACAGGTTAACGGTTAACTGGAAGGTTTCTGAAGATGCGGAACAAGCTTTAGTTCCAAGTTTGCTGTTACAACCACTAATCGAAAATTCAATCAAGTATGCCATCGCAGCTTGCGATGATGGCGGCGTTATATCGGTAAGCGCCGAAACATTTGGTCATGACTTGTTATTAGAAGTAAAAGACAATGGGCCGGGCCTAGATAATGGTCATTATAATACTAGCCAGAAGGGTGTTGGCGTTGGTATAACTAATATAAAAGAGCGTTTACAAAATTTGTACGATGAGCATTCATTTGTATTGTCATCGGTAGAACCAAATGGATTGAAGGTAAATATCCGCATTCCATTAGAATTTGAAGCTGAGTAGGACTTGTTTAATGTTAAAAACTATTAAAACGATTATTGTAGACGACGAGCCTCTTGCGCGTAAGGGCTTGTTATTAAGGCTGAATAAATTCGAACGTGTAGAAGTTATCGAGCAATGTAAGAATGGCCACCAGGCCATTGAAAAAATCATTGAGTTAAAGCCGGATTTAGTGTTTTTGGACATTCAAATGCCTGGTATGACGGGCTTTGATGTTTTAAATAAACTACAGCAAGAAGTCAGCAATCTGCCAAAAATTGTCTTTGTTACGGCTTACGATCAGTATGCATTAAAGGCATTTGAAGTGCATGCCATTGACTATCTTTTGAAGCCTGTTGATGAAGAACGCTTGCAGGAATGTATGCAAAAAGTTGAACGAAGCTTTTTAACGAATCACGACACTGAACAGCAACTCCAATTAGTTAAATTGATGGCTCAATTGACGGGTTCAGACTCAGACGATATTTTAGATAGCTTAGCAAAGGGCGAGCCACTAAGCGTGCAAGGTTACAGAGATTATATTTCGGTAAAAGACGTAGGTGAAACCACCCGAATTGCTGTACATGATGTCCTTTGGGTTGACGCGGCCGGTGATTATATGTGTGTCCATTGTAATGATGGTGAAACGCATATTTTACGTAAAACAATGAAGCAACTTGAGCAAGAACTGAACCCTAGATTGTTTGTCCGAGTTCACCGTTCGGTGTTAGTTAATAATAACGCAGTAAAGAAAGTACTTACGTTAAGCAATGGTGAATACGTTATACAGTTAACCAATGAGCATGAAATCAGAGTAAGTAGAAGCTACAGAGATAAGGTACGATCACTATTTTTGTAGGCGTTTGCAGAAAAAACCAACAAATAATGAGCTTTTGCCGATTTTATTAAGCCAAGCGCCTTTAAATTTAAGGTGATTAGGGGTAACTTAGCAGGCTATATTTTTTAACTTAAATAAATCTGTGGGATAACTTTGGATAAAAAAGAATTCTATCGTGAAATTACCATGCAAGCGAAAGCATTGTGTGAAGGCGAACCTAATTTAATTGCTAACCTTTCGAACATTAGTGCCATTCTTTTTGAAAGATTAGACGATGTAAATTGGGCAGGATTTTATTTGATGGGTGAAAGTGTAAACGGTCAATCTGAAGAACTTATTCTGGGTCCTTTTCAAGGTCGAGCCGCTTGTGTACGTATTCCTGTTGGTCGTGGTGTTTGCGGTACAGCAGTGTCTCAAAACAAAACTCAACTGATTATGGACGTACATGAATTTGAAGGTCATATAGCCTGTGACGCAGCAAGTAACTCAGAAGTTGTTGTACCAATTAATGTTAATGGCAAGTTAGTTGCGGTACTAGACATTGATAGTCCAACAGTGGGCCGTTTCGAACAAGCAGATGCTGACGGAATGGAACAGTTAGTAGAAATGATCCAAAGTATTTGGTCTTAGTCCATAATGAAAGAGTTTATAGACGTTCGTGACTTTTTAGTTGGCATTGAAATCGTAGGTGATTGGGATGGCGACGAAGAAGAAGTAGTAGAACGAATAAATGAAATGGTTTATCAAGCATACGGAATGTTGCCTGACCACACTACACCATTGATGGCTGAAAAATTATTCGACGAGTTATGGGAAGCAGTAGCTGGCCAAGACTTTGTTATAGAAAATGAATTAGATGAATTAGAAAGCTGGTTAACTAGCTTTGTAGTTCAGAAATTAGATGAAATAGAGAACGATTAATGCAATCTCAACAGAAAACAGACCTTAAAACGGTTATTGAATTTTTAGCAAATAAATTTCCACAAAGCTTCAGTATCAAAGGCGCAGCTAAACCATTAAAAATCGGTATTTTTAATGATATTGCAGCGGAATTGACGGAAGAAGATCCTGTCTCTAAAACGCAAGTTCGTCATGCGTTACGTCGCTATACAAATAGCTGGAGATATTTAGAGGCAGTAGAGAAAGGTGGGATGAGAGTAGATTTAGTGGGTGCTGATGTTGAGGCACTTACCAATGAACATATTGAACATGCAAAATCTCAATTAGCTGAAAGTAAAGCTAAGTTTGATGAGAAGCGTAAAGCCGCTGCTAAAAAAGATGCTCCAAAGCGTCCAGCTAAGTCAGTGAAAAACCCGCCTAAGCGCAAGCCAAAAACAGAAAAAGCCCCACAAAAAGAAGCTGAGCCAGCTAAAGAATTAGTGAGCAATGAAGACTTTAGTGAAGGAACTTCTGTTTTAGTTAAGTTAGGAATGAAACCAATGGCTGCGACAATTGTCGAAGCTTCAAAGGGAGAGGTTTCAGTTCAGTTATCTTCAGGTATGGTTATGAAGGTATCAAAGGATAGTATTTTTAAAGCATAGGAGCGTATATGCAGACAGTTAAGAACGTATTAGCAAGCTCGATAATCGCATCTTTATCTTTTTTCAGTGTTGCAAATGCTGAGACTAAAGTTGAAGATTTTGTTGTTCCAGATTTGGTACAGGAAGCACAGCACAAAGTCGCTTCAAAAAGGATCACGGCCTGGTTTTCTCGTTCGCATTATAAAAAGGTTCACTTAGATGATGAACTGTCTGCCAAAATCTACGATAGATATTTACGTAATTTAGATTATAACAAAAGCTTATTTACGGCTGCCGATATAGCCAAATTTGATCAATATGCCGATCAATTTGATGACGGTATTAGTAAAGGCTCTTTAGGCTTTGCTTTTGAATTGTTTGAAGAGTCTATTAAACGCCGAGTGGATAGATACAAACAAGCTATCGAATGGTTAGCGTTACCTATGGATTTTACCAAAGACGACGTCTTTTATTTCGATAGAGAAGAGACTCCATGGGCAAAGTCTACAGCGGAACTTGATGAGTTTTGGGCGCAAAAATTAAAGTATGATGCGTTGAACTTAAAGCTTGCTGGTAAAGACGTTGAAGGTATCAAAGAGACATTAAAGAAACGCTATGTAAATGCAATTCGCCGATTGACTCAGTCCCAAAATGAAGATGCTTTTCAGTTAGTGATGAACTCGTTCGCTCGCAGCATAGAAGCTCATACGTCTTATTTATCTCCTCGTAGAGCGGATCGCTTTAAAGTTGAAATGAACTTAGAGTTAGAAGGTATCGGAGCGGTACTTCAGCCTGTAGATGAGTTTACTGTTATTCGCAGTCTAGTTCCTGGTGGACCAGCAGATCAAACGAATAAATTAAAACCAGAAGACAAGATTATCGGCGTAGCTCAAGGCAAAGAAGATTATGTAGACGTTATAGGCTGGCGTCTAGATGATGTTGTTGAGCTTATAAAAGGAAAGAAAGGTACTGAGGTAAAACTTCAAGTTGTACGTGGTGACAACTCATTAGCTAGCGCTAAAGAAGTTTCTATTATTAGAGATAAAGTAAGACTGGAAGACAGAGCCGCAGATTCAGAAGTCTTTGAGTCACAGACTGGCGAGTTAGGTGCAAAGGTTGGGGTGATTACTATCCCTAGTTTTTACAATAACTTGTCGGAAGACGTAAAAGTTCAAGTTAAAAAATTAAAAGACCAAAACGTTGAAGGCATTATTGTTGATCTTCGAGGTAATGGCGGTGGCTCTTTAACTGAAGCATCATTATTAACTGGCTTATTTATTGATAAAGGCCCAGTTGTACAAATTAGAAATAGCATCGGAAATATAAGCCAACGAGGTGACTATGACGGCGTTAGTTATTATGACGGTCCACTTACCGTTTTAGTAGATAGGTATAGTGCTTCTGCATCAGAAATATTTGCAGCAGCTTTGCAAGATTATGGTCGTGCGCTAGTTGTAGGTGAACAAACCTTTGGTAAAGGTACCGTTCAAGAGCATCGCGGAATAGGCAGAGCATTTGACCGATTTGATAATAAACTTGGATCAATCCAATTTACTATCGCTAAGTTTTATCGAATTGATGGCGGCAGTACCCAAAATAAAGGCGTTGTTCCAGATATCATCTTTCCATCGGCTATAGAAGCAGCAGAGTGGGGCGAAAGTCAGGAAGAAAACGCATTGCCTTGGGATAATATTCGCCCAGCTAAATATAAAACCTCTGCGTTGGTGTCTAGTCAGGTTGATTTGTTAAATAAACGTCATCTATCACGTATAGCTAAAGAACCTGAGTTTAATTACTTATTTAGTGATATCGCTGAATATAAGATAAACAAAGACAAGAACTTTATTTCCCTTAATGAGGCTGAACGATTAGCTGAAAGAGAGAAGAATAAATCTGAGCGTTTAGTTAGAATTAATGAAAGACTAAAACGCTTTGGCTTAGAGCCAATTGAGTCAGTAGATGATGATTTACCTGAGCAACTAGAGAAACTTGATCCTTTTCTTGAAGAGTCTGCTCGAATCGTTGCCGACCTAGTGTCGTCAGGTCAGTTTGCTAAAGTGACTAAGTAGTTAATAATCGGGTTAAAGAAGAGCAGCCTTAGGCTGCTTTTTTATATAAGAATAAAAAACAATAATAATAAAACACAATTTAAGGGGGACACATGTCAACAAATGTTGATCATGGTCAATGGTCTAGCAGACTAGCGTTTATTTTAGCGGCAACGGGTTCTGCCGTTGGTTTAGGAAACGTATGGAAGTTTCCATACATAATGGGCGAGAACGGTGGTGGCGCTTTTGTCATCGTGTATCTAGTTTGTATTTTTGCAATTGGTATACCTGTCATGATGGCGGAAGTATTAATTGGTCGTCGTGGACGATTAAGCCCAGGAAACTCAGTAAGAGCATTGGCGTTAGAAGCCAAGGCAAATACAAAATGGAGTTTAGTTGGTTGGGTTGGCTTGATAGCGGGCTTTTTAATTTTATCCTTTTATGCGGTTATTGCTGGTTGGGCAATTTCTTACATATTTGAGTCAGCAGCGGGTAACTTCGTTGGAGCTTCGCCAGAAAAAATTCAGAATATTTTTAACGAATTACAAACAGATCCGTCTACTTTAATAATGTGGACAAGCATAGTGCTTGCTGTCACTGGCTTAATTGTTGGTAAAGGCCTTAAAAATGGCCTTGAACGTGCAGTGACATACGCAATGCCTACAATGTTTGTATTGCTACTCGTAATTGCTGGTTATGCCGCTTTAAATGGTGACTTCGCGAAAACTATAGAATTTATGTTTTACCCTGACTTCTCAAAATTAACATTTTCAGGAGTGTTGATAGCACTAGGTCACGCTTTCTTTACATTAAGTTTAGCGTCAGGCGCAATGATGATTTACGGTGCTTATTTACCTCAAAAAACCAGTATCTCTCAATCTGTAGTTGCAATTGCAATTGCGGACACAGTGATTGCTCTAATTGCTGGTCTAGCAATTTACCCAATCGTTTTTGGTAATGGTTTAGAGGCAACGGCCGGTCCTGGATTAGTATTCGTAAGCTTGCCAATCGCCTTTGGACAAATGTGGGGCGGTATCGTTTTTGGAACGCTATTCTTTGTAATGTTGGGATTTGCTGCCTTTACTTCTGCAATAGCAATGGTCGAGTCAGCTGTTGCTTGGCTAGTAGAGCGACTGGCGTTTTCTCGTGGAAAAGCGGCATTTACAGCAGTTATAAGTTTGTGGTTTGTTAGTATGCTTACAGTATTCTCTTTCACGGGTGCTGAATGGGCCAAGTTGGACTTTGTTTTTGTGGGTAAACATGTTTCAAATTATTTTGAATTGATTGACCACCTTACAGCCGACGTTTTACTACCTCTAGGTGGCTTGGCTACTGCTGTTTTTGTGGCTTGGATAATGCAGAAAGAAGCGGTCAAACAAGAGCTTAATTTATCTGAGGGTTTATTTAACCTTTGGTATGTAACGCTGCGTTGGTTCACGCCAGTAGCGGTTCTATTTGTTTTTCTAAACCTAATAGGATTAATGAGCTTTGGCTCTTAATCGCAGTATATTTTTTTAGAGGATTTTCACTTGAAATCACCACAACAACCTTCATTTTTTGACGCGATAATACCGTTACTATTTTTGGTATTGTTATTGGCTGCGTCTGTTGGACTTTATGGCGCTGATAGCTCCTATGGTCCGAACCAAATAGTTTTATTATTAGCGACTGCAGTAGCATGTTTGATAGGTATTAAAAACGGTTATAAATGGGATCAATTAGAAGAGGCTATGATACATGGCATCTCTGTTTCAATGGGTGCTATTTTTATATTGTTAGCGGTAGGCTCTTTAATTGGTACTTGGTTACTAGCTGGCACAGTGCCAACACTAATTTATTTTGGTTTAGAAATTTTGAACCCTGACTGGTTCTATGCTGCTGCCTGTTTATTAAGTGCGATTGTAGCAATGAGCATTGGTAGTTCATGGACAACTGCTGCTACGGTAGGTGTAGCGCTAATGGGGATCGCAACTGGTATTGGCATGTCACCAGCAATTGCAGCCGGTGCCGTAGTGAGTGGTGCTTATTTTGGAGATAAAATAAGTCCACTATCTGAGACAACTAACCTTGCTCCTGCAGTGTCAGGAAGCGACCTGTTTGACCATATTCGTCACATGCTTTGGACAACGGTACCGTCTTTTGTAATTGCGCTAATACTGTTTACTATTTTAGGTTTTACTGAACAGGCAAGTGCTGAAAACGTTTCTATAGGTAATGTACAAGAAATTATTAGCAGCACTTACGACGTTTCACTAATTCATTTATTTCCACTATTAATTTTAGTTGTGATGGCCATTAAAAAGGTTCCTGCCTTTCCAGCTATTTTCATCGGTGCGCTAATTGGCGCAGTTTGGGGATACATTTTTCAGCCAGACCTTTTAGCTAGCATCGCCGGTGGCAATGGCTTTGTTGAAAAAGTATCAGTAGTTTGGAAAGCAATGTTTGACGGATTTAGTGTAGTAACCGGTGACGACAACATGGACAAGTTGTTAAGTGGTGGCGGTATGTCATCTATGCTTAACACTACATGGTTGATCATGACTGCATTGATGTTTGGTGCCGTTATGGAGAAATTAGGACTGCTAGCGGTTTTTGTTAGAAGTATCTTATCTGCAGCAAAGTCCTCTGGCTCGCTGATCACAGCAACAATAGGTACGGCTTTTGGTATTAATGTAGTAACGGCCGACCAATATATGTCATTGGTAATGACAGGTCGTATGTATAGAGAAGAATATGAGCGTCGTGGATTAGAGAATGTTAACTTGTCTAGAGCGTTAGAAGATGGTGGTACGATTACAAGCCCACTGATTCCTTGGAATACTTGTGGTGCCTATATGGCAGGCGTGTTACTTGTCAGTCCACTTGAGTATTGGCAGTATGCCTTCTTTAACTTACTTAATCCTATCCTAGCGATTACGTTTGCCTATCTAGGAATAAAGGTACTTAAAAAACAAGCTGCCTAGCATAAAAGGTAGTACACAGTAATTAAAGCGGGCTAGTAAATAGTCCGCTTTGCATTTAGGGCCAAATTAAAAGGTTTTAATATGAATGACTCAGTAATAAAAAATCCTACAGCTAAATTTCGAAAAGACTATCAAGCACCAAAATTTCTCATAAATAAAACATACCTAAATATCAATCTTGATGATCACCAGACAATCGTTGTTGCAGAACTCGACATGCTCCGTAACGGTGACCACCTCGATAATTTAGAGTTAAATTCTGAGGTGTCGGTTGTTTCTAAAGTGCTAATTGATGGAATTGAGCTAAATGAAAATCAATACACTCATGAAAATGGTCTTCTAACAATAAAAACGGATAAAACCGAATTTAAGTTAACCACCGAGTCAGAAATAGACCCAAGTAATAACTTACAGCTCGAAGGCTTATACAAATCAGCAGGTGTATTTTGCACACAGTGTGAAGCCGAAGGCTTTAGGAAAATTACGCCTTATCTAGACAGGCCAGATGTGCTTTCAATCTTTACTGTTTCTATAACAGCTGACGAGTCTTATCCTCACGTATTGGCTAATGGTAATTTAATTTCTAAAAGCCTAGACGACAAAACTGGACGTGTAACCTTCACATGGTTTGACCCATTTCCAAAGCCAAGCTATTTATTTGCGTTAGTTGCTGGTGATTTTGACTTACTACAAGATACGTTCACCACCAGAAGTGGCAAAGAGATTGCTTTGGAGTTATACGTAGATAAAGGCAATTTACACTTATCTCACCATGCTATGGCGTCTTTGAAGAAGTCTATGGAATGGGATGAGAAGAAATACGACCTCGAATATGATTTAGATACCTACATGATCGTTGCCGTCGACTTTTTTAATATGGGCGCGATGGAAAATAAAGGGTTAAATGTTTTTAACAGTAAATATGTTTTGGCCGACTCAAAGACAGCAACAGATACTGACTATCACGGAATTGAATCTGTTATTGCTCACGAATACTTTCATAATTGGACGGGTAACCGGGTAACTTGTCGTGATTGGTTTCAACTCAGTTTAAAAGAAGGGTTGACTGTATTTCGGGATCAACAATTTAGTGCTGATATGGGCAGTGCTGTGATTGAGAGAATTTCTCACGCCAATGTTATGCGAACCATGCAGTTTGCCGAAGACTCAGGACCAATGTCACATCCTATACGACCAGAAAAGGTTATAGAGATGAATAACTTCTACACGGTCACCGTTTATGACAAAGGTGCGGAAGTTATTAGGATGATGAACACACTGTTGACAGAAGAGGGCTTCAAAAAGGGAATCGATCTCTATTTTAAACGTCACGACGGCCAAGCCGTAACATGTGATGACTTTGTGTATGCAATGGCAGATGCAAATAATAGAGACTTAACTGGCTTTAGCCGCTGGTACAGTCAAAGTGGAACACCTGTAGTAACTGTCTTAGAAAAGCAAACGACATCAAAATTAACCCTCGAATTTGAACAGTCTATATACAACAGATCTGAACACTTTGAAGCACTGACGATACCTGTTAATTATGAACTGCTATCAATTAGAAGTGGTCAGTCTCTACAACGCGGCACCATCGAATTAAATCAACATCAACAAAGTTTTGATATTGCAATATCTGAACCGGTAGACGTTGTGTTGTTTGAAAACTTTTCGGCCCCTGTGAAAGTTGTAAGAGACTTAGAGCTAGAAACGATTCAAAGAATAATTGGCAATGCGTCTGATCAATTTTGTCGATGGGATATGTTACAAACGCTATGGCAACAAACATTACAAAGTAGTACAAGTATATTGGAGACTGAACTTGTTAATACACTTTGTAACGTAGTGAAGTCTAATAGCATAGATGCGGCGGTCAAAGCTGAAATGTTATCAATTCCAACATTTCAATCCCTTGCCGACACTATGGATACGGTTAAAGTAGATGAAATATTATCCTTAAGAACAACGATTGCTAGCGCTGTAGCGAAATCTGTAGAAGCAGAGTTGATCAGCATCATAGAAAGTATCGATATGGTATCTGATGATTACAATTCTAATAATGCTGCGAAAAGAAGCTTAAGAGCCGCATCATTAAAATTATTAGCTTATGGCAGCTCAGGCTTTACTGCGGAGAAAATTCGTAGCTTGTTTGATAACGCTACGAATATGACAGATAAGATTGCGGCAATACAAGCATCAGCCATTGCCGATAAAACGTTATGTAATGATCTATTAGATTCTTTGTATAACGAGTTTGAAGGGCAAGTATTAGTATTTGATAAAATTCTACAAGTTGTGGCTTCACGCAATGACGACAACATTTATGACTTAATGGATGAATGGTCGAGAAAAAATGAATTTAAACGAAACAACCCTAATCGTATGCGTTCACTTTACGGCTCATTTGTAATGAGGAACCCTAAGAAATTCCATGATGAAAGTGGGGAAGGTTATCAATTCCTAAAAACCTTACTTTTAGAAATAGACAGTTTTAACCCGCAATTAGCTGCAAGGTTGGTCGACCCTTTGATGTCCTTTAAACGATATGAAAAGAAACGAGCAAACTTAATGCAAAATACTCTAAAAGAGCTTCAAAGCAATAAGCTGTCAAATGACTTGTTTGAAAAAGTGGAAGCAGCGTTAAGTTAGGTCATTAAATGAAAAGTCGAGTTTTTAGATTTAACTTATTTTTAACGCACAGGGAATGCCAAGAATATTATCAAGGCCTTTATACTTCAATAAAGGTTATGTCTGATGTGGGCATAAGTGTGCAGTTCCCAGCGCACCATATTAGGCCGTTTGTTACTAGCTTAGGTGTGAAAGGAAAGTTTGAACTTTACCTTAATGAGAGTAATAAATTCATCGCGTTGAAGAAAATAACGTAGAAAATAGCTACAGACGGCAGTTTTAGTTGCATGTAATTTAACTTAGGTCTTGCACGCTTAAGTAATTGGTGTAATTATTAATAATAATTTTGCTCATCCGATGAGCAAAAATTAATCCTCACAATAATTAAAAAATAATAAACCTAACGAGGACAGGGGAGAAAAATATGACTAAAGGGGAACGCAGGATTGCGCTCAAGCCATTGGCGATAAGTGTTGCTTCAGCAGTTTTAGCAATGCAATCAATGGGCGCAAGTGCAGCTAACTTTAACGTTGGCAAATTTGATGTTTCATTCGATTCGACATTCTCAGCCGGTGCTGCATATCGTATTGAAGATAGAGATTTCAAAAACAATATTGGTAAGTCAAATAATCAATTATTCAACTGGTCTGGTTACAAAGGTTATGCACCTTTGTATGCGAATACAGACGTTTGGGCTCAAATGGGCTCATACTCTACCAACGGTGATTTAGGTAATCTAAATTATGACGCTGGTGAATCATTTTCTGAAGTCATAAAAGGCTTCCATGAACTAACAGTAAGCGCTGATAATTACGGCGCCGTTGTTAGTTTTATGTACTATAAAGACTTTGCTGCTGAAGGCACGCAATATAAAAATTCGGTAACAGGTGAGTCATTTGACGTATGTCGTGACGATGAAGCTAAAGAGTTAGTCTGTGAAGACTTCCGCTTCTTAGACGCATACTTCTTTGCTGACTTTGATTTTAATGACGGTCAAAACCCTGTTTCAATCCGTGTTGGTGAACAAGTACTATCTTGGGGTGAAAGCACATTAATCCCTCATGGTATTAACGTAAGCCCAGTGGATATCGCTCGTTTGAAAGCGCCAGGTGCGGATTTAAAAGAAGCATTTATTCCTACTGGTATGGTTTGGGCTAACATTGGTATTAATGACGCATTATCAGTTGAAGCGTTTTATCAATATGAATGGCAAAAAACACATTTACCAGTACCGGGCTCTTATTTCTCAACAAATGACTTTGCTGGCGCCGGCGGTGAATATAATAATATTCAATTGAACTTCGCATCAAACCCTGACTTAGACCGTGATGGCTTAGTAGCCGGTTTAAATGAGCTTGGCATGATGGCAGCATCTGGTGCTGTTCCTCAAGATCAATTAGGTCAAATGTACCTAGGTTATGCAACTAAGTTTGCAATACGTGATAGCTCTAGCGACAGAGAAGCAAGTGATGATGGCCAGTTCGGTGTTAAGTTAGGTTGGTTTGCTGAAGACTTAAATTACACAGAATTTGGTTTTTACTATATTAACTACCATTCACGTCGTCCACTTATATCAGGTGTAGCGTCAGACTTTAGCTCTGCAGCTATTGGTGCGGACATTCAGACAATGGCAATTGCGCAAGGTAGCGGCGGTTTATCTACTGAACAGTTTAATAACCTAAATGCGTTCACAAAAGGTGTAATTGTATTCCCTGAAGATATTAAACTGTATGGTTTCAGCTTTAATACAACAGTTGGTACAACTGCTGTTTCGGGTGAAATCTCGTACCGTGAAGGCGAGCCTCTCCAAATAGATGATGCAGAGTTGCTATTTGCCGCAATGCCTCAACAATTAGCAAATGCAGGTATTCGCCCAGAATTGAATGGACTTTCTCAGTATGGTCGTTCAGATGTTGAAGGTTGCGATATCCAAAGTCCTGGTTTGGGTGCTACTGCTGACGGTTTTTGCCGTTTAGATACAGTTCAGGCTCAAGCAACGGCTATTCACTCGTTTGGTCCTAGTTTTGGTTTAGACAATTTTAATGCCGTATTTGAAGTTGGTTATATCAATATTCCTGATATGCCGTCGCATGAATTAATGCGTTTTAATGCACCAGGTACAGAACGTAGTGGTCAAACTACGGAAGAAGTAGCTGCTGGTGTATTAAATGGTGTTCAAAATGGTACTGCTCCAGAGCAAGCGTTCCCAACGGAAGATGCTTGGGGTTATAGAATTATTCTAGCTGGTGAAATCAACAGAGTATTTGGTTCTTTTAACGTAAAACCTAAAATTACTTTTTCTCACGATGTTGATGGTATAACGCCAGATCCATTATTCCTTTTCCATGAAGACAAGAAGTCTGCAAGTTTTGCAGTTGAAGTAGACTATCAAAGCAGATGGTCACTTGGCTTTGCTTACAACACGTTTTATGACGGAGTAGGTACAGTGAACCAAACTTCAGATCGTGACTATGTGTCTTTCAATATTAAATATTCGTTGTAGGAGATTTCTGTAAATGAATAAAATTACATTATTATCATCTGTAGTAGCGCTGACATTGACGTCAGCTGCTGCCGATGCAAAAATATCTGAGGCTGATGCAGCTAAACTTAAATCAGAGCTTACGCCACTAGGCGCAGTTAAAGCTGGCAATAAAGATGGTTCTATTCCAGCATGGACAGGCGGTATTACCTCAGCGCCAGCGGGCTACACGGTTGGTATGCACCACCCAGACCCATTCTCAGGTGATAAAGTACTTTACACAGTGACGAATGCAAACAAAGACAAATACGCTGAGTTTTTAACGCCGGGTATTACAAAAATGTTTGAAACGTATCCAGATACGTACAAAATGGATATCTATCAGTCACGTCGTACAGCTTCTTTTCCTAAATATGTTTACGATGCAACTATCGAAAACGCGACTCGTGCAGAGTTAGTAGAAGGTGGCAACGGAATTAAAGGTGCAGCTATTGGTGTTCCTTTCCCAGTACCAGCAAATGGCCTAGAGGCTATCTGGAACCATATTCTTCGTTTCCGTGGTGAGCAAACTACCCGTAACGGTGGACAAGCTGCACCAACTGCTGATGGTGATTTCACTTATATCGGTTTTGATGAAGCTATTTCAATTGAATACTCTAGAGAAGATGCAACACCTGCAGCACTAGAGGAAAGCAACATTTTGTTCCGTTTTAAACAGAACGTTACTCAGCCAGCTCGATTAGCCGGTACTGCTTTATTAGTTCATGAAACAATGGACCAAGTTAAAAAGCCTCGTCAAGCTTGGACTTATAACTCTGGTCAGCGTCGTGTACGTCGTGCACCAAACGTAGCATACGATGCACCAGGAACAGCGTCTGATGGCCTTCGTACAACCGATGATTTCGATATGTATAACGGCGCACCAGATCGTTATAACTGGGAATTGAAAGGGAAAAAAGAAGTATTCATTCCATACAACAGTTATAAACTTCATAGTGATGAAGTTAAGTATGAAGACATCATCAAACCAGGTCATATTAATACTGATCTAGTTCGTTGGGAAAAGCACCGTGTTTGGGTTGTAGAAGCAACTCTAAAAGATGGTATCAGTCATGTTTATAAAAAGCGTACTTTCTACATCGACGAAGATTCATGGCAGATTCATATTGCTGACTTGTATGATAACCGTGATGAGTTATATCGTGTAGCAGTAGCTTATGGTATTAACTATTACGAAGTACCTACACATTGGAGTACTTTGGATGCTTATTACGACTTGAATTCAAGACGCTATATCGCAATTGGTTTGGATAACGAAGAAAAAATGTATGACTTCCAAACTAAACAAAGCTCTAGTGATTATACGGCAGCAGCGCTTCGTCGCTCAAACCGATAATATAAGCTAGACTAAAAAAACGGTTGGCTTGTCCAGCCGTTTTTACTTTAAACCGATTAATTAATAACATTTACATATTAAGAATTTTATGACCAAAACCTCCCTTTATTCTCTTATTCTTCTCTCCTCAACCTTATTAGGGATGACTGACGCAGTAGCGTCTTTAAAAGTTTCACAGACCGCTACTCCAACAGTGATAAGTTCTTTGGCAGATAAAAAGCTACTAACAGATATCACCAGCGTGGGCTCAAGGCTATTTTCGTTAGGCGAGCGTGGACACATTATTTACTCAGAAAATGGTACTGACTGGACTCAAGCAAAAGTACCAGTAAATGTATTATTAACCTCGATTTCGTTTTCTAGTGAAAAAACCGGGTTCGCAGTAGGACACGACGCAACAATTTTAAAAACTTCAGATGGTGGTGAATCCTGGACACTATTAAATTATCAACCTGAATTAGACAGACCATTATTAGCCGTTAAGTCTTTTGGTAATGAAGTGGTCGCTGTTGGTGCTTATGGTTTATTTTGGCAAAGTAAAGACAGCGGAAATACTTGGACCCAAGAGTTTCATGACGAGTTATTGTTGGAAGAAGACAGAGAGTTTTTGTTAGAAATAAAAGACTCTGATCCGGAATTATACGAAATCGAAAAACAATACCTTTTACCGCACTTTAATGATGTGTATTTATCAGGGGATAACTGGTATTTGGCAGGTGAAGCAGGCTTTGTCGCACAAAGCTCAAATCAAGGTAATGATTGGGAAAAGTTGGATGTAGATTATTATGGTTCATTTTTTTCATTAACTAAAAATGAACAAGAAAATTTAGTTGTAGCAGGCCTACGAGGCAACGTATTTGAGGAATCTTCAGATGCGTGGCAGGCTTTTTCTATGGATGGGAAAGCCACTATTAATGATATTTTAGTTTATAAAGAGACAGTATTTTTATTTGCTAACTCTGGCAATTTGTATTTCTCTGCCAATGGCGAAGATTTTAAACACTATGTATTTGACGACGGCAAGGCGGTGATGTCTGGTGTTGTAAAAAACAGTAATCTTGTACTTGCTACTGAAGCAGGCATTAAATTTATTCCACTAGCAACACTTAAGTAAAGAGACCTTCATAAATGTTAATTCATTCACTAGAAACATTTTTGTTTAGACAAAGACCATTAGTCATATTGGCTTTTGCGTTTTTTACCGCCGTTTTAGGTTTTCAAGCGTCAAACATCCATTTGGATGCGTCATTTAATAAAAACATACCGCTTCAACACGAATACATGCAGACATATGTACAGTATAGCGAAGAGTTTGGAGGCGCAAATACCGTCTACATTTCCGTGTGTGATAAAGACGGCGACATATTTAATCCTGAGTTCTTTGAAGCACTTAAAGGTGTTCATGATCAGTTATTCTTTATACCTGGTATAAATAGAACACTCGTAAATTCTTTGTACTCGCCAAGCACACGATTTATTGAAGTGGTTGAAGATGGATTTGCCGGCGGACCAGTAATTCCTGCAGACTTTCAAGCTGACAAACAAGGTTTAGCTACGGTTAAACAAAACGTTGAGAAGGCCGGTATTGTTGGTCGAAGCGTTTCTGATGACTATTCATGTGCCATGGTTTCAAGTCAACTTCTAGAGAAAAACCCTGATACAGGTGAAAGTCTAGACAGTATTGCCTTAGCTAATGAATTAGAGAAGCAGATAAGAGAAAAGTTTGAAGATGAGAATATCTCTATTCATATCATTGGCTTTGCTAAAATGATTGGCGATGTAGCTACTGGTGCGAAAGATGTAGTTGTCTTTTTTGCCATTGCTATTGCAATCACGTCTTTAATGGTTTGGATTTTCTGTCGCTCATTGTTATTAACAGTACTTCCTATTGTTTGTTCATTTATGGCGGTAGTATGGCAACTCGGTATGCTTAATACTTTAGGGTTTGGTTTAGACCCTATGTCTATTTTGGTGCCATTTTTAGTCTTTGCGATTGGTGTAAGCCATGGCGTGCAAATGATTAACTCAATAGGTAAACGTGTTCACGAGGGCATGACAGCTAGAGAAGCAAGTTGCGCTAGTTTTGTTAAATTGCTAATTCCTGGCGGGATAGCGTTGCTGTCGGATACAGTTGGTTTTTTAACTTTACTTAACATCGATATCGGTATTATTAGAGAGTTAGCAATTACAGCGAGTGTTGGTGTTGCCATCATCATTCTTACTAACTTATTTTTACTGCCAGTATTGGCCTCATATATTGATTTTGATAAGCAATTTAAAGCTCAGCCAGAAGGCACGCACGACCACATTTGGCGAGCGATGTCATCTTTTACTAAACCAAAAGTCGCGTACTCTATTTTGGCTGTTACCGCTTTGCTTTATGTATTTGGTTATGTAAAAAGCCAAGATATGAAGATTGGTGATATGCAGGCAGGTGCTCCAGCGCTGCATGCTGATTCACGCTATAACCAAGATACTTTTTTAATTACGGACCGTTATGCGATATCCACTGATATTTTAAAAGTCATTGTAGAAACTAAAGAAAGTGGTTGTACTTATCACTCGGTAATGAACCAAATTGACCAGTTCCAGTGGCGCTTAGAAAATGTAGAGGGTGTTCAGTCTGCAGTTAGCCTATCGTCAGTAGCAAAAGTAGTAAATACAGGCTTTAATGAAGGCAATTTAAAATGGCGTTCATTACCAAGAAATACTAATTCCTTAGTTCAGTCCACTGCCAGAATTGAAACAAGCACAGGTCTTTTGAATAGAGACTGTAGCGTTATGCCTATAATTCTATTCCTTGAAGATCACAAAGCGGAAACAATTGAGCGTATTGTTAATGAAGTTAAAGCGGCTAGAGATGAACTTCAAAATGACGAAGTTACATTTAGGCTAGCCTCTGGCTCTGCAGGTGTAATGGCTGCAACAAATGAAGCGGTTTCAGCGGCACAAGTACCTATGCTTTGGTATGTGTATGGTGCGGTTGTTGTTCTTTGTTTATTGAGTTTTAGGTCGGTTAAAGCAACCGTTGCAGTAGTGTTACCATTATTTGTGGTGTCAACATTAGCGCAAGCCCTAATGACTTATTTAGAAATCGGTCTTACTGTTTCCACCATGCCTGTTATCGCTTTGGGTGTAGGTATCGGTGTTGATTATGGTATTTATATACTATCTACGATGGTCGAGTCTTTGCGAAATGGTTCATCGCTGCGTACATCTTATTTTAATGCGTTAAAAGAAAGAGGCAGTGCAGTACTATTTACCGGACTTACATTGGCAATAGGTGTGAGTACTTGGGTGTTCTCGGCGCTTAAGTTCCAAGTCGATATGGGGATTTTGTTAACATTTATGTTTTTGGTCAACATGTTGGGTGCAATAATAGTATTGCCGGCGTTAGCTTCCATTTTATGGCGTGACAACAATAAAGAGTCATAAAACCATAAAATAGTTGTTATGAAACAACTGCATAAATAAATAAAAAAGCGACGTAAAGTCGCTTTTTTATTTATTAGATTTGCATAACTGCCTACTCAGCTCATCAGAGCAGTTGTATTATAGGAAGACATTGAAAAATTTCATTTTAATTACGTAGGAATAAGGGCTACACTTGTTGGTATCAAAAAAATATTACAAATATCAGCACTTAATATCTTAAAAGGAAACTGTAATGACCTTGTTACGTAATTCCTCGTCTGTGATCCTTAAAAATGTTTCTAAGCTCATAGAAGAAAAATTGCCTTTAGAGCGTCAAGCTCACGTCGAACAATTCGCATCCATTTTATTCGAAAACATTTCTCAACAAGACTTAGAAAAAAGAATTGACGTGGAACTTTATGGTGCAGCGTTAAGCTTATTTAATGCATTTAGCGAAGCTAACACTGGCCAACCTTTCATTCGTGTGTTTAACCCTGAGTTGGGCAAGCACGGCTGGGAATCTGAGCATACAATTGTACAAATTGTGGTTAACGACTTACCGTTTCTTGTCGACTCAGTCCGTATGGCATTAAATCGTCTTAATATAACGTCTCATTTATTAATCCATACACCTATTAAAGTAAACCGAGATAAAAAAGGTAACGTTGATAGCTTTGTTGACTTGAAGTCAAAAGATAAAACGACACATACTCAAACGGTTTTCTTAATTGAGATTGATAGACAGGCTGAAACAAAACAAGTTAAAGCGATAACGCAAAACTTAGAATCTGTTTTATCAGATGTTTCAATAGCAGTACAAGACTGGAAGCCTATTCAGAAAAAATTACAAGCCTGTATTGATGAAGCAAAAGACTCTAAATTTGCAGACCAATCAAGCCTAAAAACAAGTATCGATTTTTTAAACTGGATAGCTGATCATAACTTTACGTTAATGGGTTACCGCCAATATAAGGTAGCCGGTGTAGAAGGCGACACGGAAATTGTTCCTGTGGATGATTCTGCACTTGGTTTAACAAAAAACAGAGAAGCTAAAACACGAGTTCTATCAGAACTGTCTAATGCATCCAGACAAGAAGCTTTATCAAACAATTTATTAGTTCTTACTAAAACGGTTTCAAAATCCACTGTTCATCGTCCAGCATATATGGACTACATTGGTATAAAAATATTTGATGACAGCGGTAAAGTTGTAGGAGAGCACCGCTTTATTGGTTTATATGGAGCTAGTTTCTATAACTCGAGCGTTAAAGATATTCCGCTGTTGAAACAAAAGTTATCTAGAGTTACAGAAAAAAGTAGCTTTGCAAAAGGCAGTCATGCTTATAAGGCTCTATTAAACGTATTAGAAACTTACCCTAGAGATGAGTTAATACAGGCTTCGGAACAGCATTTGATGGAAGTCGCTTTAGGCGTGTTGCAAATGCAAGAACGTGACATGACTAAAGTTTTTGTTAGAAAAGACTCATTTGGACGATTCTACTCTTGCATGGTATTTGTTCGCAGAGAGCGATACAACACTGCGCTTAGAAGAGAAACGCAACGAGTATTGCAGCAAGCGATGAAAAGCGATGGTGAAGTAGAATTTAATACGTTCTTTTCGGAATCACCATTAGCGAGAACGCATTATATTGTCAGAGCCACTGATCAGGATGTAGAACTTAACGTGAAAGATATTGAAAATAACTTAATAGAAGCAGCACGCACTTGGGATGACAAATTGTCATCTGCTTTAAGTACCTCATTTGGCGGAGCTAAAGGTAAAGAATTAGCCGTTCGTTACGGTAGTGGGTTCCCATCGTCTTATAAAGACCAAGTTTTACCTTCAACGGCTACGGTAGATATCCATCATTTGGAAAGTTTAACGGACGACAATAAATTAAGCATGTTGTTCTACAGACCGCAAGAAGAGTCTGACAAAAATGCCGTTCGTCTGAGTTTGTACCATAAAGATGAACCGATTCACCTTTCAGATGTATTGCCTATTTTAGAGAACTTTGGCCTTCGTGTTATTGGTGAAACACCGTACCAGGTTAAAACTGAAGCTGGAACCAGCTGGATAATGGATTTCACCATGCGTTTAACTAACGGTGATAATTCAGATTTTGAGACTACACAAGAGCTATTCCAAAATGCATTTGATGCGGTTTGGAAAAATAACCTAGAAAACGACGGTTTTAACCGACTAATATTAGGCGCAAAGCTAAGTGGACGTCAGGCATCAGTCATTCGATCTTACGCTAAGTATATGCGTCAGATTGGCGTTACGTTTTCACAAGCTTATATTGAATCGACGTTTGATCGTTACCCAAAAATTGCTGCTCAATTAGTTGAGTTATTTACGCTTAAATTTAAGCCTAAAAAATCTAGTGAAAAGAAATATGACAAGCTAAAAGAAAAAGTACTTGTAGCACTAGATGATGTTGCTAATTTGGATGATGACAGAATTATTCGTTTATACATCACCCTAATGGACGCGACTTTACGTACTAACTTCTACCAAAAAGCGGAAGATGGTGCGTTCAAACCATATATTTCATTTAAATTACTTCCAGAGCAAATACCGGAAGTTCCACTACCTAGACCTAAGTTTGAAATTTTCGTCTACAGCCCAAGAATTGAAGGTGTTCACCTTCGTGGTGGCAAAGTCGCTCGTGGCGGGTTGCGTTGGTCTGACCGTATGGAAGACTTCCGTACAGAAGTTTTAGGTCTTGTAAAAGCACAGCAAGTTAAAAATACAGTAATTGTACCTAATGGCTCTAAAGGTGGGTTTGTTTGTAAACAACAACCTGTAGATGGCGGCCGAGATGCATTTTTTGCAGAAGGGCAAGAGTGTTACAGGATTTTCATTCGAGGTTTGTTAGACCTAACAGATAATATCGTTCATGGTGAAGTTGTACCGCCAATAGATGTTGTTCGTCATGACGAAGACGATACTTACCTAGTTGTAGCGGCCGATAAAGGCACAGCGACTTTCTCTGATATTGCAAACTCAATTTCTGATGAATATAACTTTTGGTTAGGCGACGCTTTTGCTTCTGGCGGAAGTGTTGGTTATGACCATAAGAAAATGGGTATAACAGCCCGCGGTGCTTGGGAATCGGTTAAACGTCACTTCAGAGAAATGGGCATTGATTGTCAAACAACAGACTTTACATGTGTTGCAATTGGCGACATGGCAGGGGATGTGTTTGGTAATGGTATGTTGTTATCTAAACATACACGCTTGCAAGCAGCCTTTAACCATATGCATATTTTCATAGATCCAAATCCAGATGCAGCAAGTTCTTATGTTGAACGTCAACGCTTGTTTGAGTTACCTCGCTCTTCTTGGGAAGATTACGATAAATCTCTTATTTCTGAAGGTGGTGGCATTTTCTCAAGAAGTGCAAAGTCAATCACATTGACGCCTGAAATGAAAAAGATGTTGGGTACAAAAAAGGCTAGTCTGGCTCCAAACGATCTACTTAAAGCATTATTAACGATGCAAGTTGATTTAATTTGGAATGGTGGCATTGGTACTTACGTGAAAGCTAAGTCTGAAACTGATGCGCAAGTAGGTGATAGAGCTAATGATGCATTACGTATTAATGGTTCAGAACTTAAAGCTAAAGTATTTGGTGAAGGTGGTAACCTAGGATTAACACAGTTAGGCCGTATAGAGTTTGCTCAACACGGTGGCCGTATCAACACCGACTTTGTTGACAACGTTGGTGGTGTAGATTGTTCGGATAACGAAGTTAATATTAAGATCCTTCTTAACCAATTGGTAAACGAAGGCGAACTTACGAAAAAACATCGCGACCAGTTGCTTTATGATATGACCGATGATGTCTCTAAAATAGTTCTTAAAGACTGTTACAGACAAACTCACACAATCTCAATTACAGAACTTAAAGGTGTTAGTTTATTAAAAGAGCAACTTCGCTTTATTCATGAACTTGAAAAGTCAGGGAAATTAGACCGTGACCTAGAGTTCTTACCAAATGATGAAGAATTAGCTGAGCGCCAAGCCAAAGGTAAAGGTTTTACAAGACCTGAGTTGTCTGTACTTGTAGCTTATGGAAAAATGATTCTTAAAGAGCAGTTTGCCATAGAAGAAATCGACCAAAATCCATATTACATTCCACTTTTGATTGAGGCTTTCCCACCGAAGCTTCAAGAAAAGTACGCGGAGCAAATTCAACTGCATCCGTTACGTAAAGAAATTATTGCTACAAAATTAGCCAACGAAGTGGTTAATGATATGGGCCTTAATTTTGTTGTTAGAATGAAAGAAGAAACGGGCGCAACGATAGATGAAGTACTTACTTGCTATGTCATGGCTCGCGAAATCTTCGATATGCCAAGAATATGGAAAGAGATAGAAGCATTAGACAATAAAGTACCAGCAATTGTTCAGACAGAAATGCTTCATCAATTGCGTCGTACTGTTCGCCGTGCTTCTCGTTGGTTCTTGCGTCATAGAAATAAAGCATTAGATTTAAGTGAAACAATTGCACATTACAAAACTAGCTTTGATCAATTAACTACCACATTAGGTGACTACTTAGTTGAAAAAGAGAAAAAGCAGTTGTCTGATGCGCAACAAAGTTTCGAAAGAGAAGGTGTACCAACAGAAGTTGCTGCGTATGTAGCTCAGCTTTCTTCAATATTCTCTGTAATGGATATTGCGGACGTAGCAGCTAATACTGAACGTGATGTTAAAGAAGTGGCCACATTATACTTCCGTTTGGGATCAGACCTTGGCTTACATTGGTTCCTAGATCAAATCACTAATCAGCCTGTTGGTAATCATTGGCAAGCGTTAGCTAGAGCGAGTTATCGCGAAGAATTAGATTGGCAACAAAGAGCATTAACTGCAACGGTTTTACACTTTAATTCTGAAAGCAAAGACCTTGATGTTATTTATGATGAGTGGATGGCTTCTTATGAGCACATTCTAGGTCGTTGGCAGCATATGATTGCGGAGTTTAAAACTACCGAAAGTCATGAGTTCGCTAAATTCTCTGTTGCATTAAGAGAGTTAATGTTATTGAGTCATCATTGCGAAAGTGCGGTTTAATTTTACCGTAATCTAACTTAAAATACGCCTCGACTAATCGGGGCGTTTTTTTATCTGCTCCCACTATATATAGGAAAAATCATGCTGTTTGAATTAGCCAAAAAATTTATGTTTACTCAAGATCCGGAATGGGCACATGATTTTGCGCTTAATAACTTTCAACGTTTTGCAAATACTCCACTTAGTTTGATATGGAAGCAAACAGTCCCTGATAAACCAGTAAAATTATTTGGCCTTACTTTTCCTAATGCCGTTGGATTAGCGGCCGGCCTAGATAAAAACGGCCGATGCATTGACGCGTTTTCACAAATGGGGTTTGGATTTATAGAAATTGGCACGATAACGCCGCTTGCTCAACCTGGAAATGAGAAACCCCGCATCTTCAGACTACCAGAAAAACATGCCATTATTAATCGTATGGGCTTTAACAACGGTGGTGTTGATGAGTTAATAAAAAATGTCAAAAACTCGAATTATAAAGGTATTTTGGGCATTAATATAGGCAAAAATAAAGACACGCCAAACGAACTAGGGCACGAAGACTATGTTAAGTGTATGCACAAAGTCTATGAATATGCCGACTATATAACGGTAAATATTTCTTCACCAAATACACCAGGCTTAAGAGATTTGCAATTTGGAGACTCGCTAACGGTCTTATTGTCGGCAGTTAAAGTGACGCAATTAGAATTGCAAACCAAGTTTAATAAATACGTACCTGTCCTGGTAAAAATAGCACCAGACATGGACGACATTGCGGTAGAACAAGTGGTAAATTGCATCGTTAGTCAGAAAATGGATGGTATAATCGCGACAAACACAACACTATCAAGAGATGCTGTTAAAGGTTTGGATCACGCGGAAGAAAGCGGCGGTTTGAGTGGTATGCCGGTAAAAGACATGAGTACTGAAATCATAAGAAAAATTAGAGCTATTAATACTGAAATACCTATCATAGGCGTTGGTGGTATCGATGGTCCGGCAGCGGCTCAGGAAAAACTAAAGGCAGGTGCAAGCTTAGTTCAAGTCTATTCTAGTTTTATTTATCAAGGTCCTAAACTGGTTAAGGATATTGTTGAAGGCCTTTAACGGTTGACAGTAACAAGTACACTCAATACTCTGGTTATCAGTTTTTATTTAGTTGACCAAGGGTGTAGGTTTGGATAAAAAGGATAAAAAAGGCGTTCACTGGCGGTGGGTTACTAATTTTGATACTCAAAAAGTATGTTTGGAACTCGCTGCTGGAGTTAATTTTCCAACGGTTTTTAAGATTTCTGAATTGTTGAGTTATGACTTACATGAACAACCTTTTTCAACATCCGATGCGTTTTTGTATAGTCTATTTAGAGATAAATTTTCATATGCCCCCTTTGATGAAGAGCAAGCTTTTACTTTAGCTATAAACGCAACCATCGCAAGCCAATATTTGAAACCCCTAGCAGCAAAAAGTTGGCTTTTTCACCCAGCTTCTAGTGCTGGCATAGGAAAAGTAAAGCAAGGCGACTGGGTTGCCTTGAAAGCAACAGATGAAGCCATATATTTAGTGTTAGATACTGACCACGAAACGTCGGATGTAATATTAGCGAGTAACCGTCATCAAATCTCAGATTCGAGAGTAATTTTCCAAGGACAAACTCTTAAAGTCCATAATGATCGGTTAACACCCACCTTAATAGAATTAAAGGCAGACCAACTATGAGTCGAGTTATAATTTTAGTAGCAGATAGTTTAGGTATTGGCAGTTCAGCGGACGCTGATGCATTTGGCGATCAAGGCTCGAACACACTGTTCCATATCTATCAGCACATGCTGGAAAAGCACAACCACGTAATGAATATGCCAAATTTAGCTAAGCTTGGTCTCATAAAGGCGTGTGAAATTGCTAAGAATGTAAAGTTTGACCAATTCCCTTCATATTCAATCAATGGTGCATATGGACATATGCAAGAAATCTCAACGGGTAAAGATACACCTAGTGGTCATTGGGAAATGGCAGGTGTACCAGTACTTTTTGATTGGGGATATTTTAAGAATAAGACAAATAGTTTTCCTCCGGAGTTTCTTGAAGAGCTGGTCCCTAAAACGGGTGTTCCAGGAATACTAGGAAACTGTCATGCGCCGGGCACCGATGTGTTGACCTGGCATGGGGAAGAGCACATACAAAGTGGAAAGCCAATTTGTTATACCAGTGCAGATAGTGTTTTCCAGGTTGCTGCCCATGAAGACCATTTTGGTTTAGATAAGCTTTATGAGTTTTGTGAAGTTGCACGTGAGTTATTAGACAAATATAACATTGGCCGTGTTATAGCTAGACCATTTTTAGGCGAATCACCAAGCGAGTTTAAAAGAACTGGGAATAGAAGAGATTACTCGGTGTTGCCGCCATCAAAAACGGTACTTGATAAAGTTTTCGATAGTGGCAAAGAAGTGATAAGTATAGGTAAAATATCGGATATTTATGCCCATCAAGGTATTTCAAAGTCACTAAAAGCAAACGGTTTAGAATCACTCATCGATACAACGATTTCTGAAATGAATAGCATGGGCAATGAAGGGATAATTTTTACCAACTTAGTTAACTTTGATCAAGACTTTGGTCACCGACGCGACATTACCGGTTATGCAGGTGCACTTGAATATTTTGATACTCGTATCCCAGACATCTTGGCTGCCTTAAAACAGGATGACATTCTATTAATTACGGCTGATCATGGTTGTGACCCTAGCTGGCCAGGTACAGACCATACGAGAGAGTACGTGCCTATATTGGCTTATGTAAAAGGGTTAGGTGATACTCCTTTAGGATTAAGATCTACGTTCGCAGATATGGGACAAACCATATCTGAATTCTTTGCGTTAGAAAAAATGTCCTATGGGGAAAGTTTTTTGAATAATATTTCTAAATAATCATTGTAATGGGAATATTATTCTATTATTGCTCTATGGTATACGCTAATTCACTTTTTTAATTAAAACTATTATTAAATAGATCTAAGCCAGTTGTAAATAATAGGATTTGTTTTCTTTTTGTACAAAAAGGTGGTTTTAACTCTATTTAGGTGCTTTACTTAAGTTGAGTGAAAATGTTGTTGAAATTAAAGGGAAATAAATATGAAAATACAAAGTTCGTTGTTGATTGTGGCATTAGGCGCGTTGGTCAGTGGATGTAGTTCAACACAGGAAAACATAGCGCAAACAAATGCCGTAATTAAAAATACTGCCTTTGAGACAAACCTAGAAAAAGACCTATTACATGTTTTATGCAAAGGAAAAAAACCAGTCAAATGGGTTCAAAATTATTCGTTTGAAGCAGGAAAGCAAAGCGTTCTTGTAAAGGTGGAAAATTACTCTAGAATAAATATGACGGAGGTACCTTTGCAGAAAGAAGTAAGAAGTACTTATGCTCAGTTGACGGTTGATCTTGTTGATGGTCAAAACTACATTATTAATCGCAAGCGTGTGAACAGTGATGATAATTTAAATATGACTGTTTGGATACAAAATGAAGAAACAGGCCAAATTGTCAGCAATAAGGCAGATGTTACATTAGTTAAACCGAAGGTATTAGAGCAAGATTATGAAGCTCGAGCTTGTAGAGCCTCATAAATCAAAACAAGTTATAATAAACAAAAAAATAGAACTCATTGGGTTCTATTTTTTGTCAGGCATATGGAACATAAAGTCAAAAAGTTATTCCGCTAAACTTTTCTGCTTTGGCAATAAAACCTCTCCTTACTAACAGTTAAAACCCTCAAAAGAAATCTTGCTTTAATTAGTTGATTCCGGTTAATGTATTTATCAATTTGATATTACTTTAAGATAAATACAAGGAAGAATTACATGAAGTTCAAGACGTTATCTATATTAGCCGTTACAGCCTCTTTGATAGGGTGTGGAATTACAGAATCAAATGAGCGAGATTTATCTCTTGTTAGAAACGCTACGTTTGAGTCAATTTCGGATTTAGAAACCTTACAAGTTCTTTGCAAAGGTAATAGGCCAGCGATAAGAGCAAGCAATAAATCTTTTGAGGCAGGTAGCCGAGATTTAATTGTAAAAATACAAGCATTTCGTAAAGAGGTAGGTGAAAAGTTAACGGGTGTTCGTAACAATTATGTAATGCTAAATGCTAATCTACTTCAGGGAGAGGAGTACATACTTATGCGAAATCGCATAAATAATGATATGCATCACGTTTCAGTTTGGCTACAAAACTTTAACTCTGGCGAGTTAGTGTCAAACAAGGTCGAAGTTAAACTAGAGAGTCCAAAGTTTACACAGAACGAACTCGAATCAAAAATGTGTAAAAGAAAAGTTATAATTTAGCGTGTCCATGTATTTGATTAAAAAAGCTCAACGATGAGCTTTTTTTTGATCTTTATTTTTTCCGTATACTAATGTTATAGGTAAGGTTGAAGTTAACAAACTGATCCCCATCTGTTTAATATGAGTATAACAATACTGTTATTTCGAAACACTATGCAAAGGAGATACAATGACTGACATTAATATAGGAATTAATGCCGAAGACAGAAGTAATATTGCAGAAGGTTTAAAGAAGCTATTGGCTGATTCATACACACTGTACCTTCAAACACATAATTTTCATTGGAACGTAACTGGTCCTCAATTTAGAGAGTTACATTTAATGTTTGAAGAGCACTATCAAGATCTTGCTCTTGCTGTAGATGACATCGCAGAGCGTATTAGGACGTTAGATTTTGCAGCGCCTGGTACATATAAAGAGTTTGCACGTTTGAGTTCAATAGAAGAAGTTGATGGCGTACCTGAAGCGGTTGTAATGGTAGATTTACTGACTAAGGGTCATGAACAAGTAGTTCAAACAGCCAGAAAAGTGCTTAAAACTGCCCAAGACGCAGATGATGAGTCAACAGCAGCGTTGGTTGGCGATAGAATGAGGGTCCATGAGAAAAACTCATGGATGTTGAGAGCAACACGAAAATAGTCTTTAATACAGTATGTTAAAGCGGCGAAAGCCGCTTTTTTATTATTAAACTCTCTTAAATTTACCTACAGTCACGTTAATAAAGTTGTTTATGCTGCTTCAAATCAAATCAAATCAAATCAAATCAAATTAAATTAAATTTTAATATAATTAATTTTTAATATACTTTGGTTATCGTAATTTAAAACAAAACCTTGAGTATTAATGTGATCCTGTCCAGCCTTTTATCTATATCAATATTTACTACATTAACAACCTATGCAGAAACAGAAGTAAAGCCTTTTTACTCTGGAACTATTTTACTTCCGGGTATCGAGCAAGCACTCGTTTTAAACCACAGAAATCGCAGTGAGAGCGGTGGCTTCAGCGCTATGTGGTTGTCTAAAGACTGTAAAACAACGTGGTTTATTTCTGACTATAGTCAAGTATCAGAGGGCGATCTTAAAGAACAGCCTGTTTCAAAGTCAAAATGGTTTGAAACTAAAAATATTTTGGATCAAACAGGCCGCATTAAATCAATTAACGTTACCTATTCAGGGCAACTAAAGGCACTTGATGGAAGCGTATTAGGAGGAGCGGCTGAATCTGTTGTTTGGCATAATAATGGTTTGCTGTTGTCTTTGGACGACACAGGTAATCTTCTAAAGTATAGCGTTAATGAAAAATATCAGACACAGCCTTCAGTTACTCAAATTAGAAATGCTTTGATGGCTAAACCGACGATAGCTTATAAACAACCACAATTAGGGCAAGGAAATGCGGGGTTAGAGTCAATTACAATTACTGAAGATGGTAGTATTTTGTCTATGTGGGAAAAGTATAAGCTAAGCGATAAATTTGTTCCCGTTCAAATTATTGATAAGCAGGGCTATGCTATAAGTACAAACTATAGAGCGGTTTCGAGTCCAAAGGACATCACCACCTTGCAAAGTGGAGAGATAATAGTACTTGAAAAAGATTGGTTAGGAGCAAAAGGTTCTCGTTTAAGACTATCGCTTTTAGATCAGAAAGCGTTAAAAACATCCAGTGAACTTTCGAGCGTTACCCTATTTGACCGAACTGAACTAGCTTATGATAATTTTGAAGGTATAGCGTCTTGTACTGCAAATGGAAAGGAATGGATTTACTTAGTTTCTGATGACAACGGAGATTGGCATACTAAAGATGTCGAAGAAAAAGGCAGAGAAAGGCAAAAAACGCTATTTATTGGCTTCGAAGTCAATAAACTACTTAGTCACCAATAATTAAATCCATATTTTTTAACTTTTAATTTGTTTGTTTATTCAGTAGCATCACGTCAAATTTTTAGAATGATATGAGTTAAAAATGGCCCAGCTGTATTTTTACTATTCTGCAATGAACGCAGGAAAGTCCACAACACTTTTACAATCATCGTTTAACTATAAAGAAAGAGGCATGGAGCCTGTTATTTTTACGGCGGCAATAGATGATCGATATGAGATAGGAAAAGTAACGTCTAGAATCGGACTTGAAGCTCCTGCTCATGTTTATAAAGCGAGCAGCAATTTGTTTGATGTGATTAGTAAACTAAAAGAGTCACAAAAATTAGACTGCGTTATGGTTGATGAATGCCAATTTTTAACGAAAGAACAAGTACATCAGCTCACTGAGGTGGTCGACGTCTATAATATTCCTGTTTTATGTTACGGTTTAAGAACGGATTTTAGGGGCGAGTTGTTTGAAGGTGCACAGTATTTATTGGCATGGGCAGACAAGCTAGTCGAATTAAAGACGGTATGTCACTGTGGACGTAAAGCTAACATGGTTTTAAGAACCGATGAGCAGGGCACCGCAATTGCTGATGGCGACCAAGTCCAAATTGGAGGCAACGAACGCTACGTTTCAGTATGTCGTAAACACTACAAAGAAGCCTTAAAACAATGAACTCGCCACTAGATCTAGAACAGCAGTTTCTATTCATTCATGAAATGGACTTACTAAAATCGGTAAAGCGCAAAGCATTAATAAAAGCTGATAATAATCGATATGAAAATAGCGCAGAACATAGCTGGCATATATGCATGGCCGCACAGGTACTGCAAAGTCATGTCAATTACCCAGTAGACATCATGCGTGTTACGCAGATGTTATTGATTCACGATATTGTCGAAATAGACGCGGGTGATACATTTGCATTCGCACCTCAAGAGCAACTTGATGCTCAGTTTGAACTAGAAGAAAAAGCTGCAAAAAGAATTTTTGGTATTTTACCAGATCCACAAAGAGACTTTTATCTAGGTCTGTTTAATGAATTCGAAGAGTCCTCTACGAATAACGCCAAATTTGCAAAGGCAATTGATAGAATATTGCCATTAGTACAAAACATGCAAAATAATGGCGGAAGTTGGGCTGCAAACAACGTAAAACGCTCTCAAGTTTTAGCCAGAAATATAGGATTAAAAGAAGTTTCTGATAGTCTTTGGAATTATGTAGAAAACCAAATAAATAAAGCGACAGAAAATGGTTGGTTATTAAACGAATAATCAACTGTAGGAAAATTGCACTCTCTTTTATCCCTTGCTATGTTAAGAAAAAAACAAGGGATATTTATGAACCTGCTGTCAAATTTTACAAAAAAGTCACTATTAATCGTGACACTGTCGACGCTATCGCTACTTTATTTTAGTCACCCGGTGCATTCGAACAATGACAATACACTTGAAACGCTAACCACTACAAAAACGATCGTTGAACTTCAAGAACTCATGAAACAAGGGGTTTTCACTAGCAAACAACTTACCCAGTTTTATATAGACAAAATAAAAAAAGAAGACCACAAGTATAATAGTATTATCGCTATAAACCCCGATGCATTATCCATTGCAGAAAAACTCGATAACAACTTAAGTCGTTATACTAAAAAATTACCTATTTTATACGGTATGCCTATACTGCTCAAAGACAACATAGAAACCATGGAAATGCCTACTACTGCTGGCTCGTTAGTACTAAAAGACAACAAAACGAACAGAGACGCAACGCTTACTGAATACTTAAGAGCATCAGGGGCAATAATACTTGGGAAAACAAATTTAAGTGAGTGGGCTAACTTTCGTTCAGAACGCTCCTCAAGTGGATGGAGTGCAATAGGTGGTCAAACCAAAAACCCACATGATGTAACACGAACAACTTGTGGTTCGAGTTCTGGTTCAGGTGCTGCTATTGCGGCTAATTTTGCTATAGCTGCTATCGGTACTGAGACAAATGGTTCCATTACATGTCCTGCTGCGGTAAACGGTGTTGTGGGTATAAAGCCTACAGTAGGGCTTGTAAGTAGATTTGGTATAGTGCCTATTTCCCCTGCCCAAGACACAGCAGGACCAATGGCTAAAAGTGTGGAAGACGCTCGTTTAGTTTTAATGGCAATGCAAGGGCCTGACGATAAAGACCCAATTACTAAATCAAAAACCATAATTGAAGTAGTTGAATCAAATCGTCATTCACAAATAGAGACATTACGCCTAGGGGTATTAGTTAGTGGGGCTGAAGATCATGAACAAGTTAAAGAGCTATCTGAAGAGTTACAACAACGTATGAAAAAAGCCGGCGTTACTCTTGTAACAGGTTTAAGCTTTGAAACTTATAACGGGTTTTGGAGCGATGGATATACTCAGCTATTACGAGAATTTAAGACATCCCTGAATCATTACTTTGCAAATCTACCCAGCGATACACCTAATAACCTCAATATGTTGACGCTAGAGGATGTCATTAAGTTTAATAACGACAATGCCGATCTTGAGATGAAGTATTTTCGCCAGGAAATATTTGTTAAGTCACAGGCAACTGAAGGGATGGCGACACAAAAATATAAAAATTTAAGGAAAAAGTTGCTTCGAGTTACCGGCAGAGAAGGCATTGATGCACTTTTAAAAGAAAATAAACTTGATGCATTAATTGCAATAACTAGGGGCCCAGCTTGGAAAATAGATCTAATTAATGGCGATCATAGTAATGGCGGCGTATCTACATTTTCAGCTATTTCTGGCTACCCGCATGTAACAATTCCGGCTGGGAAATTGCACGAATTACCTATTGGTTTGTCGATTATGACGAGCAAAGGGGAAGACAGCAAAGCAATTAATATAGCTGAAACGCTAGAAAAATTAATGTAAACAGTGGCTTGTTACTGCATGGCCAAGAAGTTTCTCTTATAAATTACTGCATTAATACACTTTTTAGCTAATTTAGACACTTTTAAGACTATTTTCTTTCACTTTTATTACAAAACCACTTCCCCAAATAGGGAAGTGGTGGTAGTATGCTCGCCCAACCAAACAGCAGCAAATATTCCGTTTTGCTAGTCTGCTATCTTAGAATTTGAACGTATATTGTGCGACTCACCCCACCTTGAGCCGTGCATTTTGTTGCGCGCAAATTAGTTGGACTTTCAATACTGTGTCTTTGTTCTGTTATTGCTTTTTAAACTTCTTTTAGAGGACATACAATGAACACAGTTAATGGTTCAGTTTTGCGTAAGCGTAAATTTAATCCTATTACTACAGCGTTGGCGTTGGCGCTAGTAACTCCAGGTCTATACGTTGCAAATGCAACAGCGGAAGAAGTTGAGGAAAAAGCTAAAAAGTCTAAAATGGAAGCTATCACTGTAACTGCGACAAAGCGTTCACAAGTTATTTATGAAGTTCCAATCGCAATGAGTGCATTTAGCGGTGATGCGTTAGACACTCAAGGCATCACAGGTATTTCTGATGTAGGTAAGTTTGTCCCTAACCTAAACATCACAGGTTTCTCTGCAGGTCATACATCTTCAGCAAATCCATTTATTCGTGGTATAGGTCTACAAGATCACTTAATCACAACTGATCCAGGTGTTAGCGTATACGTAGACGGTGTTTATTTAGGTCGTCAGGTTGGCCAAAACTGGAACTTACAAAACATTGACCGAATTGAAGTATTGCGTGGCCCTCAAGGCACACTTTATGGTCGTAACTCAATTGGCGGCGCAATCAATATCATTACAAAACAACCTGGTACTAAGCCAGTAACTAAAGTATCTGCTGAAGTGGGTACTCGTGGTCGTCTTAAAGGTGATGTGTTTGTAAACCGTGAGTTGAGCGAAAAAGTAGCCGTTAACTTCAGCGCTGGTTTTAATCGCCGTGATGGTTTAGGTGAGTTCATTAACCTTCCTGAAGCAAAATACGACGTTGGTGAAAGCCGTGAAATGCACGGTCGTTTTTCCCTTAAATACGATGTGAATGATGACTTAAAAATTGTCGTAACTGCAGACGCCAATGACGGCGAAGGCGGCTTGCGTCCATACACAACAAAAATCAACGAAGTTCCAAATGGCGCTTATTACACAGGCGAGCGTTTTGGCTCTCCGTTACCATCTGGCCCACTTAGAAACTCTGACGTAGCCGCTGACCCATTTGACAATGCGACTGGTACTATTGAAGTAACAGAAGTAACGAACAGCGCAAGCGGCGTTTCGTTCACAGCAGATTATAATATTTCAGATACGTTAGGCTCGAAGTTCATTATCAGCAATCGTACATCAGAGTACAAAGCTGGCTTAGATGATGACGCAACAATTTATGCGCTTGACCATTATCCAGAACATGGCGACGCTGACCAAACTTCAGTTGAGCTTCAGTTGAATGGTTACGTTGGTGAAGTAGACTTTGTTTCTGGTGTGTATTGGTTTACTGAAGAAGGTAGCAACCGCCAAGGTGAAGACTCAAGCTTTAATGGTGGTGGTAACACTCTAGAATTAGACCAAAAAACCACAAGTAAAGCAGTTTTTGTAAACCTAGGTTACGACGCAACTGATGATCTTCGTATTTCTGGTGGTCTTCGTTATACACAAGATGAGAAAGAAGCAACAGCTAATGTTGGCACAGGACCTACTTTTGCGGAAGATGATTGGAGTGAAGTTAGCTATGATTTATCAGCGAACTACACAATGGACAATGGTTTAAACATCTACTCAAGTATTCAAAGTGGTTATCAAGGTGGTCAGTTCCCTGCAAGACCTTATTGCTTGTTTGGTGACCCAACTTGTTTTGTTGCTTCTGATAACATTACTGCTGTTAACTATGAAATTGGTCTTAAAGGCGAAGTTAATAGCGACTTCAACATGAGTATAGCGTTGTTTAACACTAACTATGACGACTTACCATACCAAGTAAATACGACTTCTGAAGCAGGTTTTGATACTGCAAACTTAGTTGTATCACAAACGTCTCGTGGTATTGAGTGGGAAAGCACATGGTACGTAACAGATGCACTTTCTTTGCACACAAGTGCAGGTTATATAGACGTAGATGTCGATGAGAAAGATAAAGTAAAACCAGTTGCTCCTCTAACACCTAAGTTTACCGCTTCTATAAGTCCAAGCTATGCATTTGACTTAGAAGACGGCTCAACAATTACAACGCGAATTGATTATTCATTCCGCGATGAAATGTACGGTGAGCCAAGTTCAGATGAAGGGCGAATGACGATGGTTGAATCTCGTTCTCTTGTAAATTTTGATGTTTCATATGCACCAGCAGGCGCAGACTGGAAAGTTTCATTGTACGGACGTAACGTTTTTGACAAACGTTATGATGACGCGAGACTAAACACTGGCGACTACTTGCTAGTTATAAAGAGCAACGACGCTAGTGAATTTGGTGTACGTTACACTGCTTCTTATTAATCAGTAGCTTTTTAGTTTAGACTTAAAGCCCAATGTATTATTTACGTTGGGCTTTTTAATTTATGGAATAATAATATGAACAATCAACCTAATAATCCATTACATGGAATTAAGCTAGAAACGATAGTCACAGACTTGGTGGACCATTTTGGTTGGCAAGATCTCGCCGATAACATTAATATTAACTGTTTTAAACTGGATCCCTCCATTAAGTCTTCTTTAAAGTTTTTAAGAAAGACCCAATGGGCTCGTGATGAAGTTGAAAGCCTTTATATTTCTACGTTTTTGCAAGCTGAAAATTCAACGTCTGCTTCACCATGGGGTAAAGTTTAGTCAGCATATTTTTGGTGTATTTGTAAAAATTGATCTTTATTGTCTACAAATAATGAAACCAAGTTGGGGTCAAACTTTTTGCCGGATTCTTTGAGAATGAGTTTATTCACATTGTCTATATCCCATGCTGGTTTGTAACATCGGTTTGTCATAAGCGCATCATAAACGTCAGCTAACGCAACAATTCGCCCATACACGTGTATGTCGTTGCCTTTTAGACCTCTGGGGTAACCAGTTCCATCCCAGTTTTCGTGATGTTGGGCCGCTATGGTTGATGCCGCTTTCATTATAGGTAAGTTAGATGACAACAAAACAGCCTCACCAATATCAGAGTGGGTTTTCATAATCTCCCATTCATCTGTATCTAGCTTGCCTGGTTTGTTTAATATTTTATCAGGAATACCAATTTTTCCTACGTCATGGAGAGGCGCTGCCAAAAATAACTGCTCCACCTCCTCTGAATTAAGTCCTAACTTTTGTGCTATTAATTTAGAATAAAGGGCAACCCTTCGAACGTGATTACCAGTTTCTTTTGATCTTGTTTCTGCTACTTCGCAAATAGAGTAAACAATCTCTTCTTGTGTTTGTTTCAGTTCATCGTTTAATCTAATGTTCTCTATGGCGACTGATATATTACGACAGAATACCTCAAGTATATTCGAATCAAACTCTACAATGTCTTTAGAAATTTCAAGAAATAGAACTAATTCATGTTTTCCTACAGTACTAATATAAAAGGTCTGGTTGTGCTCTAAAACCATCTTATCTCTAGGTATCGTTTTTGATTCTAATAACTTAGCGATTTTTATTCTTATCAATTCGTTCTTGGATTTTGAGGTTCCATGATCTATACAAGCTAATAACTTAACTTGCTCATTTGACTTTGCGGCAAAAGCTGTAGTGCTTTGCGCTAAAACTACTTCCGCATCTATATGCATCATTGCCGCTAATTGTTGCAAAGCACCTTCAGCAAATTTTTTTAATGAATTTTCCTGCAATAAAGATGAGGTAGCTTCTATAATTCGCTCTAGGCCTATTCTTGTTCGGTTAATAGCGGTTATGTCGCGGTAAGAACGTAACGCAGAATAGATAACTGTATTAAGTTTCTGATTAGTGAGTTCTGTTTTTTCTTTGTAATCGTTTATGTCGTATTTTTGGATTACTTCATATTCTGGTGCTTGGCCAGGTTGGCCAGTCCGTAAAATAATTCTAACATCGTGGTTAACCATTTCATTTCTGATGAAATCTACTAAATCTAAACCTGCGGTATCTGTTTCCATTACAACATCAAGCAATATAACGGCAATGTCCGGCTCCTTTTGTAATAGCTCTTTTGCTTCAGCGCCTGAGTATACATTAAAAAAATTTAGTGGTTTATCAGCGAAGGTAAAGGAATTGAGCGCTAATTTTGTTACGGTATGTATACTTGGTTCATCATCCACTATGAGTATTTGCCAACCTTTTTCATCAAGCTTATTTTCTATAAACTCTTCTTGCAAATCTTCAATAGAAAAAAGCGGGGCATCATCATTATCTATCATGTTTACTACCTTTATTACTAAGTTAGATTAAACTTAGTCGCTAATCTGTAGAACCTGCAAGTAAATCAGCTAGCATTTATTTAAAAGATTTTTTAAGGTGTTAATATACAAGTAATTAGCAATTTAAATGTTTTGTAATCGTTTTTGTCGAATGGTTTTTTCGCTAATTTTTTAAACGGTGAAGTAGAAATGTTAGTCACAAAAGTATAAAAATTGAGTGTACAAGGGTTTAGCGTTGAAAAAGTATTTTGAAATATTTTTACAGTTTCTTTATCTGGGGCTTATAAGCTTTGGTGGACCTGCGGCACATATTGCCTATTTTCAAAAAACTTTTGTTGAAAAATTGAAATGGATTGAGCCTCAAACTTATGCTGGGCTTATTGGTTTAAGTCAATTTTTACCCGGACCTCTTCTCTGATTGTTTTACCATTTAATTTAATAATATAATC
>PJEL010000477.1_pt1 | contig 46713 bp, 40 predicted proteins | sample 1853271 | NCBI WGS metagenome assembly PJEL01 (sample SAMN08108733, study PRJNA415343) | Invertebrate metagenome, whole genome shotgun sequencing project. | host: Globobulimina | place: Sweden: Gullmar Fjord | collected 2015-08
GAGGTGATCTTGCCGAGCACCTCTGCAACCACGTGGTCGAGGATGTCGCGTTTGTTCCTGAAGTACCGATAGAAGGTGCCGTGGCCCATCTGCAGCTCGGCGGCGATGTCCGAGATGCTCGTGTCCCGATAGCCGTCGTTCCCGAACAGGTGCCGAGCGGCCTCGAGGATGCGGCGGCGAGTCTTTTCCTGGAGCTGACGAGCGATGATCTCCTCCCCGAATATCTGACTCCTGATTATCGTTAAAATCCAGTCAGGTCAAGACCCCAACGACCAACGACGTGTCAGACCCCAGCGACCGACGACGTGTCAGACCCCAGCGACCGACGACGTGTCTGACCCCAACGACCAACGACGTGTCTGACCCCAACGACCAACGACGTGTCAGACCCGAGCGACCGACGACGTGTCTGACCCGACGTCTGACCCCAGCCCGCCAAAGTCCCGTCAACAGCCATCAACCCCCGAGAGGGCCTGCTACAGTCGTTCCAGCTCCACGAGGAGATCGAATGTCCTTCCACATGAACTGACTGTCGCCGATGTCCGGCGGCGCCGGACGGAAGACGACCACGCCCGTGAGCTGATCGGAACACCCCGGTCCGCACGGACCGAGGTAAACCTTGATTCAAATTCTATTTACGCTCGTCGCCTGCACACAACCCGCGCCGGAGGCCGGTCCCCCGCCCGTGCGCTTCAGCGCCATCCCCGACCACGACACGACGCTCCTGAGGCAGAAGTTCGACCCGGTCGCCGCCTACCTCTCCGAGAAGCTCGAGGTGCCGGTCGAGTATGTGCCAGCCACGGACTACACGGCTTCGGTCGAGATGTTCAAGAACGGGGACATCCAGCTCGCCTGGTTCGGAGGACTCACCGGCGTGCAGGCGCGGAGAGCGGTCGACGGCGCCCACGCCATCGCACAGGGAATCGAAGACCCGGAGTACTACTCGTACTTCATCGCGAACAAGGAGACGGGACTCGAGCCATCGCCGGACTTCCCGACCGAGATCGGCTCGCGAACCTTCACGTTCGGATCCGAGTCCTCGACGTCAGGGCGGCTGATGCCCGAGCACTTCATCCGCGAGAACACCGGCCAGGGACCCGAGGAGTTCTTCACCAAGCCATTTGGATTCTCGGGTGCCCACGACAAGACGGCGTTGTTGGTCGCCAACGGCCAGGTGGAGGTCGGAGCGCTCAACTACAAGACCTGGGACAAGCTCGCCGCCGAGGGTGCGGTAGACGGTGCGCAGATCATCTGGAAGACCCCGGTCTACGCCGACTATAACTTCACCGCCCACCCCGACCTCGACCGGGATCACGGCGAGGGTTTCACTGGAAAAGTGCAGACCGCCCTGGTGGGGATGACGGATCCAAAGCTGCTGGAGGCGATGTCCCGCTCGGGTTTGATCCCGGCCGAGGACGCCGACTTCGCCGCCATCGAGCGCGTCGCCGAGGCCCTGGACATGGTGAAACCGTAGTGTTCACCCTGCACAGGGTCACGGTCCGCTTCCCTGGAGCGGTGGCACTGAGCGATGTCTCGCTGCAGGTGCCTACTGGGGAGGTGGTCGGTCTGGTGGGATCGAGCGGAGCCGGGAAGACGACCCTGCTTCGGCTCCTGAACGGAAGCCTCCGGCCCTCGGAAGGTCGGGTAGAAGCCGACGGAAAGAGCCTGGGAACCATCGACGACAGTGAGCTCCGCTCTCTGCGGTCCCGCGTCGGCTTCATCCACCAGAGACACGATCTGGTCCCGAACCTGCGAGTCAGCCAGAATGTGCTCCTGGGGCGGCTCGGACGAACCGGCTGGATTGGAGGCCTCCGAGCCGTATTTTGGCCTCGCCAGGATTCGCTGCGGGAGGTGCACGAGGTCCTGGGGCGGGTGGGCATCGGCGACAAGCTCTTCCAGCGCACGGACAGGCTGTCCGGAGGAGAGCAGCAGCGGGTGGCCATCGCCCGAGCCCTACACCAAGAGCCGAAGGCGCTGCTCGCCGACGAGCCGGTGGCCAGCGTCGACCCTGGCCGCGCCAAGGAGGTGATCCATCTGCTGGTCGAGCTCGCCAGAGAGCGAGGGGTGTCCCTGGTCGTGAGCCTCCACGATCTGCCGCTGGCGCGAACCCTGCCTCGCCTCATCGGACTGCGCGCCGGGAAGGTCGTCTTCGATAAACCAACTTCTGAGCTGGATGACGAGGCGTTCCACTCGCTGTACGAGAACGGCGGGTGAGGCGCGCGACCTGGGTGACAGGCGCCCTTGCAACGGTGTTGGCGGCTCTGTGGCTGCAGCTGGATCCTCGAGACTTGTTCAGTGCCAATACCGATCTCTGGTGGAGCTTCGCCTCCGCCGCCGCCAGCCCAGCCCTGGTCGACGAGGGAACCGGGGAGGTGTCGATGGTCCCGCTGGTGCTCGAAGCGGCGTGGGCAACGGTCACCTTCGCCGCCGCGGGAATCGGCCTCGCAGCCGTCGTGGCAGCACCGCTGACGCTCCTCGCCTCGACGCGCTTCAGCGGCGGAGGCTGGCTCTGCACCGCGATCCGCTTCCTCATCGCCGCAATGCGTTCCGTGCACGAGCTGCTCTGGGCGATCCTGTTTCTGGCCGCCCTCGGGCTCACTCAGGCCAGCGCGGTCGTCGCCATCGCCATTCCATACGCTGGAACCCTCGCCAAGGTCTTCTCCGAGCTCCTCGACGAGGCCCCAACCGACGCCGCCGAGGCCCTGCAGGCGGGAGGCGCCTCGGATCTCCAAGCGCTGGTCTTTGGCGTCATACCCAGAGCAATGCCAGATCTGGCGGCCTACGGTCTGTACCGCTTCGAGTGTGCGCTGCGGTCGTCAGCGGTGCTCGGGTTCTTTGGGTTCCCCACCCTCGGATACGGCCTGGCCACGGCGGCCGACAGCACCCACTTCCACGAGGTCTGGACCTATCTGTACGCGCTCTTCGCCCTGGTGTGGATCGCCGACCGCTGGAGCTGGGCAGTCCGCCGCCGTCTGGTGCTGGCATGACCCTGGAGGCCCTGTACCGAGACCGCCCCCGGGACTGGTTCCTGCGGGGATCGGTGCTGTTCGCGGTGGGCCTGATAGCGCTCTCCTTTGCTCTGGGTGACTACGCGCTATCGGACCTGTGGAGCCCGCGAGCACTTCGCAATCTATCCAGGTTTCTCGCTGAGATTCAGCCGGGATGGACCCTGGAATGGTGGGCGGAGACGGTGCCATGGATTGCGGTATCGAACACCGTCGCCCTGGCAGTCGCCGCCACCGGTCTCGCCACCGCAGCCGGCGCGCTCCTCTCCCTGGGAGCGGCGCGAACACTGGCCACTGCCGAGCCGTGGCTACCCGCCGGCAAGCCGCCTTCACTCCTGACTCGCGGCGGGTGGAACGCCCTGGTGGTCCTGATCAGGCTGCTCCTCACCTTCCTGCGCGCGATCCCCGAGTACATCTGGGCCTTCCTGCTGGTCGCCCTGCTGGGAACGGGGGCCTGGCCAGCAGTGCTCGCCCTCGCCCTCCACAACGCCGGCATCCTCGGCAAGCTCTTTGGCGAGGCGGTCGAAGATGTCGATCCCGCTGCCGCTCGCTCTCTGCGCGGGCTGGGCGCGACCCGGCTTCAGGTCTTCGGGAGTGCGGTTTTGCCCCAGGTGATGAACCGCTGGCTGCTCTACGTCTTCGTGCGCTGGGAGACCTGCATCCGCGAGGCCACGGTTGTCGGCCTCCTCGGAGTGGTCTCGTTGGGGTGGTTCATCCGGGATGCCCGCTCTCGCACCCACTATGACGAGATGGTGGCCCTCATCGCGGTCGGTGCCCTGCTGATCCTCGCCGGCGATGCACTCTCGATCCAGCTCCGCGCCAGGCTCCGGGCGCGGTAGGATTCGCCATGCCCACTCCGAAGCTCGACGCTTTTGGTTTTGTCGTCACCGACATGGCCCGTACCCTGGCCTTCTACCGCCTCCTCGGCCTGGAGTTTCCGGACGGAGCAGACGGAGAGGGACACGTAGAGACCACGCTGCCCGGCGGGATCCGCGTGCTCTTCGACACCGTAGCCGTGGTGCAGAGCTTCACCGAGTGGGAGCCAACGTCCGGCGGACACCGGATGGGGCTGGCCTTCCGCTGTGAGAGCCCGGCAGCCGTCGATTCCACCTATGCAGAGCTCCTCGCCGCCGGAGAGCGAGGACTGAAAGAGCCCTGGGACGCGTTCTGGGGCCAGCGCTATGCGCAGCTCCACGATCCAGACGGCAACCCGGTGGATCTCTACGCCCCCCTCTCATAACGGGCCATCATGCACCCTCGACCTTTCTTTTGGGGCGTCACACTCCTCCTCGGGAGCCCGGCGGCCGCGCAGGACGCCATCTCCTACTCCGGAGCACCGTCCGCAGTGCACGGCCGGAGCATTCCCAACCTCACCTTCCACGTTGGAGAGTCCGGCCACCTGAACGCCCGCGTCGCCTGCGGGGATCAGGTCTTCGAACTGGACCGGAATGTCGGCGCCGGTGCCGACGTGCCCCTCGAGCTGAAGGTCGCCAAAGGCAGCTATGAATGCCAGGCATCCCTGAAACTGACCACGGCCGGCGGCGACGCGGTGATGGAGTGGAAGCAGACCATCGCCAGCCTCGACCCGATCGAATGGACCTGGTCGAAGGCGGATGTCGACCTGGAGAAGCGCACTCTCGCCGGTCATGCCTCCCGACCTCTGGAGACCGCCCGCGTTGACGTCTACGGCGTGAGCGGCACGATCGTCGACACTGCGCGGGCAGATCTCTCCGACCCCAAGCAGCCCACCTTCGAGTGGACGACCAGCGAAGAGGTCGTGAAGCTCGTGATTGTCGCCGCCGATCCGTTCACCTTCCAGAGCGCGCTCGAGCTCGTTCCCTGGCAGTACGACATCCCCCACACCGATGTGGTCTTCGACTCCGGCCAACACCAAGTCCTGCCGGTTGAGGCACCCAAGCTCGAGTCGACCTGGACCGATGTCACGGCCGCGATTGCGAAGTACGGCACTGTCGTCGACATCAAGCTCTACGTGGTCGGACACACCGATTCCGTCGGGAATGCCGCCTCCAACCAAGCTCTCTCCGAGCGCCGCGCGCGAGCCATCGCCCAGTGGTATCGCAACCGGGGTTTCAACCGAGAGATCTTCTATGTCGGCTTCGGCGAGCACGGTCAGGCGGTGAAGACCGAGGATGAGGTCGACGAGCAGAGAAACCGACGCGCTCAGTACGTCCTCGCCGCCAACCCTCCGACGTCGGCGGGCGTCGCGGTGCCTGGCTGGAAGCGCCTATAGCGACTGTCGCGGTATCCCCACTAGATACGTGCCTTTTCCAGGGCTCCCGGGCATCAGGAACCGACCCATATCCCACTCATAGCTGTCGAGGCCAGCCGTGAGCTCGGCGAGCTCGTGGGGGTAGTAGACCCGCAGGCAGGACACCAGGCCATCCCACGCGATGAAGGCTGGGATGAGCGGGATCAGGTAGGTGAACGGGATCCACACCCACTGAAATGGACGAAGAAAGGGCAGAATCGCCATCACAATGAACGGGAGGCCGAGCAAACCGAGGATGACGTGGGGCTCGCGGCCGACAAACTCGAAGACGGCGATGGGCTGCTTGGCTTGCACCGCATCCTCTAGGATCTTCCTCGCTACATCGGGCTTGAAGTGATGAAAGGCGTTGAAGATGGTGCGCAGGCCGACCAGATCTTCGGGGACCGCAGTGGCGTCGATGGGCTGCTCCCGGAAGTCGACCCGTCCTCTCGAGCGCTCGTAGGTGTGCTCGAGGGCGGGGATGTTGGGGAACAGGTCCGTACAGACCACCGTGACGTCGTGTCCTGCTTTTGCCAGTCCCGGGACCATCAGGCTCGCCGGCCCCCCTGCGCCGCTGCAGAGGTCGACGATCTGCCGACTCTCGGTGTGCTCGAGGGCCCTCGCCAAGAGCGGCACGACCTCCTTCATCATGCCGGTCAGCTCGACGAACTTGGAGATGTACCCGGTGCCGGCGTCGCGGATCACGCCGGGAAACCAGGGCTGGTCCTCCAGTTCGAACAGATGCAGACGCCTCATCCGGGCTCCATATCAACGCGCTGCTGACGGGTCGTCAATCTGACCGACAACAAGGGCTCAGTCGAGCTGGATGTCCGTGGTGACTTCGCCGCCTTCGACGGTGATGTCCACGGTCTTGGTGCCGAGCTTCTCGTGCCAGACTGTGAGCTTGTGCGCCCCATCGGGCACGCCCTCGATCTTGTAGGTGCCGTCTGCCCCGGTGGTGGCGAAGTATGGATGGCTGAAAACATAGATGTAAGCCGACATCCAGGTGTGGCCGGCGTCACAGTTCACCGGAACCAGCCCCGGGCGGCGCATGGACTTCGGCGTCGGAGGTGTGCCCGCCGGCATGCCGAAGTTGAAAGAAGTGCCAGCGTGGGTGTTGTGCATCACCGCATCGCTGTTCATGACCGAGACGCTGCTGCCCTTGGCCATCGCCTGCACGTGGGGCGTGTAAACACAGCCCTTCTGGTCGAGGGTTGCCTTGGACTTGGTGATCGGAGCCCCCTTTTCGATGCCGTCCAGGAAGACCACCGCGTTCTGGAGGTTGCCGTCCTTTACAAGCACGAACTCCGCCGCGACGGACTCGCCGCACACCTCACCATCCTGGGTCACTGGGAGTTTCTCGGTCGAAGCGGGCTGACTGGTGGTGATCTTTCCGGTCAGAACGCCGGAGCCTCCAGCCCCCTCGAGCCCCTCGTAGGCATCGGCAGGCGTCGTCGCCACTGCGAGTAGCAGCATGAATGGGCTCATTTCACTTCCTTTGCAGCGAGTCTTTCCGCCGCGAGATGGTTCCAGGTCGGCGCTCGGAAAAGGTATTGAAGCGGACCGGCGGGCCGGCGAAGGGACTCGATGTAGTCCACGAGGTGCCAGCGCTCGTCGTGGCTCAGGGCGACCAGGAATGACGGCATTGGGGTTCCTCCTATACCGGTTGTCAGTGAACGGAACACGTCAGCGCCGCTCTGACCTCCCCGGAAGGTGCCACGCGTGAAGTCGAAGGCCTTGATCGCGTCGCCAGAGCTGTCTTCGAGGTCCTCGTTCACACCACCGCGGCCGTCGTCACCGTGGCACTTGGCGCACTCCGCCTTCACATAGACCGCTCGCCCGGCCTCGACATCTGGGGCGGGACGCGGCGGGAGGTTGGCAGGATCGAGGATGATCTCGTCCTCGTAGAGCTCCTCCTCGAACCACTCACAGAAGGCCTTGATGTGATCGATGACAGCGTCGCGCTCCTCGCTCGTGAGGAGGGGTCCCCAGGCTGGCATCTCGGTGCCTGGAACGCCCAAATCTATGGTCCGACGCAGATCATCGTCGGTGGGGACCGAGCCGGAGTCGGTGCTGCGAAACTTGTACTCCCCGGTCGTGAAGTCTCGCGGGGCCGGCTGGAGAGCGCGCGCCGCCGGGCCCTTTCCGTCGCCCTTCACGCCGTGGCACATCGCGCAGTTGCGCAGGTAGACCCTCTCTCCCAGGTCGACATCGGCGGCGGCTGAGAGACTCGGCCACACCAACGCCAGCCCAAGGAGCCTCCACATCTCAGAAGAACCCGTGGAGCTGGAGGGTGAGCCGATCGGCCTTGGCGGCGGCGGCGGCTTGGGGAACGTCGAAGCGGGCCTGGTAGAAGAGGCTGGTCTGGAGGAACTGGACCGGGAAGAACTCGAGGCCGGCGACCAACCTGGAGCGATGATCCTCGGGATTGGCGACGTCTCGATCGTGGGTATCCCCGGCGATCTTGAGGTTCAGCCCCTGGACCAGAAGCACGTCGGCCTCGATCAGGGACACGAGCTGGGTTCCGGCGTCCTTGCCGCCGATGTCGATGACGGTGTCGATCTCTCCGAGCACCACGAGCCGCCCGACCCCGAGACCGCCGTAGACGCCAAAAGCCTCTTTCGATATGGCTTTTTCCCCCGTCGCCTCGTCGGTATGAGCCGCGGACACCCCAAAACGAACGGGCCGGAACACCACCGCCGCGTTGCCGACGAACTTCTTGCCAAGGGCGCCGCCACCGCTGTTGGTGACCGCGATCGCAGCCTGGACGCGCTCCGTGTCGACACCGGCCTCGACCCCGAGCTGGGGGGTGTCGTAGCGGTACTGGGTCACCACCCGAGTGGAGGCGTCATCGTCGAGGATCCGCATACCAAACGGCTGGAGGAGCTTGCCGGCCTTGACGTAAGTGCCTCCCGGCAGCGCCTCGGCGATGGCAAAGGCCTCTCGAATGTCGAAGCCCGGGGTTAGAACCTGGTCGAGATAGACCGCGACATGGTCGGGAACGAGCTCGGCGCGCACGTAGAGGTTGCCCTCGGGCACGCTGAACTGGTGCTGTGTGTCGATGGAGCCGGTGACGCGTTCGTTACCGCTGGCGGGATTCAGATATGTGGACTCGGTCGCCATGACGGTCGTGTGGTTCAACCGGAAGTTTCCGCCGACGGCCACCGAGTCCGACAGGCGGAGATCCACGGCGCTTCCCCGCTCGGCATCGTCACCGGGCTGCACAGGCCAAGCCGGCAGCGCGGTCTGGGAGTAGATGTTGCCGAACTCGGTGCGCATTCCCCCACCGGTGTGGTTCACGTGGCACTGCGCGCAGGTGTAGCCCTCACGCAGGGCGAGATAGGGCTCGGCCAGGGCAGGCTCGCTGAGCATCGAAACGGAAAGAGCTGTCAGGATCAGGCTCACGGAGCATTCTCCATAGGGTCGTCGGCTTCCTTGGTGATCCAGGTCTCGATGCGCTTTATCTCATCCTTGCTGAGATATGGCGGCCCATCGCGGGGCATGCGGATGCCCTTGAGGCGGTCGTCGTTGCCGCTGGCGACCTTGATGTAGAGGTAGCTCTGCTTTGGCCTTCCCGGGTCGACGAGGAACAAATCTGGGGCACCCTTGCTTGGCACCCCCACCAGATGATCGGCGTTGGACTTGCTCAAATCGAGGCCCAGCGGCGCCCCGGGGCCCGCGTGACAGCTGACGCAGCGGGCGCCAAAGATGCCGAGCTGAACGCGCTCGAAGGGCTCCATGGCCGTGTCTTCGCCCGGAGCAATCTGGTTTCCCCACTGGTCCAGCCCCTTGCCGCTGCCGGCGCAGGCACACAGGACCGACAGCAACGCGGCGAAGGCCAGGATCTTTGACTCGGACGACCAGCTCACAAACACCCAATGCCCGCGTCTCGGCACCGATGCCGTCGGTCGTTCGGTGGACGGCAATCGGGCAGATTGGTAAGTACGAATAGGGGACGGTGGCACGTCGGAGCATATGGTGGCAAAAAGTCTGACGAGCATTGGGGCCCTTTGCCTCGCAGTTGCGGGTTGTGCAGGGTGCGGCCCCGGTGAGCAACACACCGGCGACACCGCGACAGACCCTACCAGCGATTGGGAGGCTATCGCCGAAGGTTGGAGCGGCACCGCCCTGTCGCTGTGGGGAACGAGCTCCACCGACCTCTGGGCGGCATCCTCTGACCCGAGCGGCAGCGACTACGCACACCACTGGGACGGGCAGGACTGGTCGACGGTGGATGTCGGCGCCACCGAGAACCTGTGGTGGGTCACCAGCTACGAAGGCTCCGAGATGTGGTTCGTCGGCGAGCAGGGCACGGTCATCCGCTACGACGTCGCCACCGAGACTGCGACCCCCCTACCCTCCGGTACAGCAGCTGGAACCAAGCTCTTCGGCGCATGGGTGTCTCCCGAAGGGACCCTGTGGGCGGTCGGCGGCGTTCCCGATGCCGGTCCGGCGGCGGTGCTCCGGGTCGAAGGCGACGTGGTGTCCACTGTCGACGACCTCCCCGGGGGCCTGAACCCGACCGAGACCTGGTTCAAGGTCTGGGGCACCAGCGACACCGACCTGTGGGTGATCGGCGACCGCGGCAGCGTGCTGCACTACGACGGAGCCTGGACGCGGCAGGTCATGCCCGAATCACCACGGCTGGTCACCATCCACGGCTCCGGCACCGATGTGGTGATCGTGGGCGGCCAGAACGGGCCCGTGATCTTCGAGAACGACGGCGCCAACTGGTCCGACGTGTCGCCGAGATCTGGCAGCGCCATGAACGGGATCTTCGTGTCCTCCAACGGAGACGCCCTGGCCGCGGGCTGGGATGCCTTTGCATGGCTGCGCGAGGACGGCCTCTGGAGCGAGCTGGAGCGGCCGACGACCACTGCCAGCTGGCACGCAGCCTGGATGGACGAAAACGGAGATCTCTACGTTGGTGGCGGAAACCTGATGGGTCTCTCCGACGGCGTAGTCATGAGGTACGAGCGTTGAAGAACCAAGTGCACCAAGTCTTGCTCTGGCCGATCGTGGCGGTGTCGCTCACGGGTTGCCCGGTGATGGACAACGAGTATCTGCCCTATCCGCAGCCGAACTTCGACGAATACGAGGTCCGAGTCCAGCCGATCATGAACAAGTCCTGTGCGAACCTGGGCTGCCACGGGACCCACGACATCTCGCTGACCCTGTACGCGCCCGGCTACCTGCGAGCAAAGCCGACGTCGCCAATGACGCCCATCGACCCGGATTATCTCTCCTATGACGAGCTGCTCTGGAACTACGACGCCCTGGCAATGAGGATCCTCGACGAAGAATCCGCTGACGAGTGCCGACTCCTCCTCAAGTGCCTCGATCCAAAGGTCGGCGGCATCGAGCACGCCGACGGCACAGTGGTGTGGCAGACGATGAAGGACGAAGACCTGCAGATCTTCAAGGAATGGATCGAGGGGGGCCTGTGAGCACACTCTCTCTGCTCTTCCTCTGCCAGCTGGCGGCTGCTGCGGACGACTCCGCGACCGAGCCAGTGGCCATCGAGGCAGAGGCCGGGATCTCCCACTACATCAACGACGACGACCTGACTGTCGTCGGACCGTGGGCCAACTACAAGCAGTCCCTGGTCGGCCCCATGTCGGCTAGCGTGGGCTGGACCGCCGACGTGATCACCGCGGCGTCCGTCGATGTGGTGAGCTCGGCAACCGGCGCGTTCCGAGAGACGAGGAACCAGGTCAACGGCCAGCTCCTTGCCGACATCAACGACACGCGCGCCAGCGCGGTCTATGTCTACAGCACCGAGCGCGACACCCACAGCCACACCGCGGGTGCCACGGGCGAGGTGGACCTCTTCCAGAAAAACGCGACCCTCGGGGCCACCTATGCGCTCACTGCGCTCAAGATGGGCGCCGCCGACGAGCCCACCGAGTTCTGGGATCCGCGGACCGTCAACGACCTCAGTCTGAACTTCACCCAGGTGCTGGGCAAGCAGACCATCGCCGGTCTCGGCTACTCGTTGTCGCTCTGGTCGGGAGATCTTGCGAGCCCCTACCTCCAGGTTCCGGTGTTCCCGTCCGACGAGAACAACTGGAACCGCGAATCGGCGCAGTGGGTGGACGAGCGACACCCGGATCGCCGCGGGCGCCACTCCGCCAATTTGCATCTGCGCCAGGCGCTGAGCGAGCGGGTGTACATGCACGGAAAGTGGCGTGGCTACCTCGATACCTGGTCCATGCGTGCCCACTCCACGGAGGTCGGCGGCCACTTCGACCTCGGCAAGGGTTTGCTGCTCGACGCCACCGACCGGCTGCACTGGCAGTCCCGGGTCAGCTTCCAGCGCGGCGTTCACACCGTGAATCGCGAGTACATCAGCTCGGACCGCCGCCTCGGGGAGATGATCACCAACATCGCCTCCCTCGCGATCCGACCCCGCTTCGGCGAGAATGTGCAACTCGTCGCAAGAGCAGAGTTCCACTGGACCCACTATGTAAATCAGCAAGCACTCCTCGACGATGGTGTTCAAGAACTTCCAGACGTTCTCGGTCTCGTCAGTCAAATTGGAGTTCGGTACACAAGATGATGCACTCCCCTCTCAAGTACGTCTCTCTCGCAGCACTCCCCCTCCTGTTTGCCTGTCCAGGCCCATCCGAAGGGGAGGAATACCCGGACCTCGGGCCGATCGAGACGACTGTCGACGAGGTGGCCAGGACGGTCTGGCCGGGCGTCGTCACCGAGTCCGGTCTCCGCCACGTGCGCCTGGTGAACGGCTTCTGGAACGGAGAGACCACGGCCTATTGGTTCGCCGGGTTCGCCTCCCGCCTCGCACCCGACGTGTTCCTGTTCTGCGAAGAGGGCGACTCGCTCTGCCCCTTCGACGACACCGGCGCCGTCACCTGGGACCGCCTCGTGGGCGACCCGGTCTTCGCGCGCATCCCGGGCGAAGAGGGCTTTTCCCCGTACTGGCTGGCGTGGAGGGTTGACGTTCCCAAGAGCTACAAGGCCAACGATCTGAAGTCGGTGCAAGGGATCCAGAACGCCGAAAAAGACGGGGAGATCACGGTTGAAGCTGTCATCTTCGACCACGGCGGCGACATAGGCCCGGCAATGACGCTCATGCACTGCCTGCTCGTCCTCGAAGGCACCGAGCTCGAGGGCAACGGCGGCGATTCCTTCACAGAACCGGGGAAGAAGTCGCTGTTCGTCGAGCCGCGCAAAGGCTGGCACAAGCAGTACAGCCTGAACTTCTTCGACTACACCGCGTCGGCGGGAGTCTTCCCACCCCACGAGTCCAGCGAGTCGGTACCGATGATGCCGACCGCCGACATCTTTGTGTTCTTCCGAGACTGCGCCAACGGCTCCGATTCGGACTCCTGCCTCACTACCAGCGCCGAGAACGGGGCGGTGAGCGAGCGGGGCATCGAAGAGGACCTCACCAACGACGACGACAAGGCAGACAACAACAACATCATCTCCGGCTTCCCCCGCATGGACTCGGGCAACCCCCTGGACAAGATCTACTCGCCCCTGTGGCAGGTCTTCCAGGTCATGATCCCGCCCGAGAACGATGACCAGGTGGTCCTGATCGACACCACCGGCGATCAGAACGACACCATGGTGAAGTCGTCGGACGACGTTCGCTCACTGGTCGACCAAGGGCTGGTCAGAGAACCCAAAGCGCTGGACGAGGAGTTCGCCGGGAACCAGATCCACGGCAACGACGGCTTCCTGTTCTTCAACTGCCCGTCCCAGGTGCCCGAATGAGATGGCTACCGCTCATCGCGCTGATTGCGGCCTGCGAGCCCCCAATCGACGTGGAGCCGCTGGCCTGCCTGAACGAAAAGGCCGGGACAGCCACCCTCGGCGAGGGCGACCTCACAACAGGCTTCTCCGCCCTCAAGATCGACGTCGACTCTGAAGACTGTCCAATTGACAGCGAGGAGCCGTGCGTCCAGATCTCGTTCGGCCCCCAGGGCATGCACATGATCGTTGTCGCCGTGCAGGTCGAGCATCTCGAGATGCCAAGTGGCGCCCGGGTGGGCAGCCCCTTCGAGATCTCCATGACCCAGAACAACGAGTTGGTCGGCGGAACCATAGGCGAAATCGAGCCCCTCACCGAGGAAGGGATCTCGGACTTCCTCGGCATCCGCACCATCATCACCCACGCTGAAGTCGGCCAGCTCGTCGGCGAATACCCGACCGAGGTCCAAGCGGTGGTCACCGACGGCTGCGGACGACAGATCGAAGACACGAGGACGGTATGGCTCTACCAATGAAACGTGTAGCCCTTTCCGTCTTGGCCGTGTCCGTCTCCGGCTGCCCCGGACCCGGACCCGAGCCAATCGGTGTGTTCCAGGAGACCTGCCTGCTGTCGAACTGCCATGGGGCCGTGGAGCAGATCCACTATGGCGCAGCGCTCACTTGCGTGGACTGCCATGGAGGAGACAACACCGACGTGACCAAGAAGGGCGCCCACGTCACCGTCGATGTGTCCTTCAACCCGTCGACTCCGGGCAACCAGTTCATGGACGACCCCACCGGCTTCGCCCTCGACCAGCTCGATCCGGAGATCATCCAGTTCCTGAATCCCTCCGATTACCGAGTTGCTTCACAGACATGTGGGACCGCAGCCTCTGGAGCCGCGACCTGCCACCCGAGCATCGTCGAGAACAGCAAGCTGCTGACGCGGGCGACCCTGGCTGGACAGCTGGCGGGCGGTGGTTTTGTGGGCGGCTCCCAGGACAAGGTCGCCCGGTTTGGCGTCCGAGACATCGCGGATCCACACACTCCGGGCGAGCTCCCCGAGGGGTATCTGAGCGAACTCCAAGGCCTTCCCGAGAGCGCTCCCGACGGCTCCGATCCAATCGCCGAGGCCTACTTCCCGATCTTCGAGCAGCTGTGCCTGGAGTGCCACCTGAACCGAGATGGCCCGCACGTCCCTGGGCGCTACTACTCGTCGGGCTGCAACGGCTGCCACATGATCACCACCAACGGCGCCCGCGCCGAGACCGGTGACATCACCCAAGATCTGGGCGAGATCGGCCACGTCCAGACCCACCGCTTCACCAACTTGATCCCCGATACCCAGTGCGCCCACTGCCACATGTCCCACCTGAGCCGCTCCATGCTGGCCCAGGGCATCCGAGAGCGCAGTGAGCCCGAGGGCGACGAGCATTTCCACGAGGGCCCGAACCGCGGAGTAGAGGACCCTGACGACGCGGTCTTCTGGCCAGAAGAGTTCTATGTCCGACACAATGGCCAACCAGAGCTCTACGGCAAGCCCTTCCCCTTCTACATCGAGGACGAGCATTCAGAGATCGAGGGCGACGAGACCCCAGCCGACGTGCACACGGCAGCCGGACTGGCCTGCATCGACTGCCACAACATCCGCGAGGCCCACGGCGACGGCCAGATGGCAGGCCGAATGGACCAAGAACTCGATGTGCGCTGCGAGTCCTGCCACGGACGACCGGGAGACCTCGCAACCCTGCACTCCGAGGACGGCCTGCCCTTCGACATCGCCCACACCTCGGTCGGCGGCCGCGGCAACAACGAGAACGTCTTCTCCAAGGACGACGCCGGAAAGGATCTTCAATACGGGCGTTTCACGAAGTTGAATCATCCCGTGACCCAGATCCACGAGCGCACCGACCTCAACGACCCCGACTTCAACCTGAACACGCAGATGGGTTGTGAGCTGCATGCCGGATCTGCCGAGAAGCGCGCTGCGGTGAAGGCTCGCGTCAATGCCCTTGCCGCCTCCGACCCGACGGCCGTGCCTGACGAGTTCCCGGGTCTCACCGAGGGCTTCACCTTCGCCCAGGTAGTCGACGAGATCGACGGAAGGGTCGAGTGTTTCGCGTGCCACAACACCTGGACCCTGAACTGCTACGGGTGCCATATGGTGCGAGACGACAGCCAGTTCTATGTGAGCGAGACGGGCGAGGAAAAGCGGGGCAAGGCCTACTCCTTCGGCATGAGCGTGGTCGCCGACGAGCTGTCCATGGGCTTCAACGCCAAGGGCAAGATCTCTCCGATGGTCGGAACCCAGCTGTTCTTCAGCCACGTCGACGAGGACGGCGAGCTGCTGATCGACGCGGTGGCGCTGCCCGACTTCAGCGGCACAAGAGGCGCCGGCAACGTGCACAATCCCGTGCATCACCACACCGTTCAGCGCGTCCCGCGCAACTGTGATGGCTGCCATCCTTCAGCAACCGGCTCCCACGACGAGGCCAAGCTGCTCACTGCGGTGGGCCTGGGCTCCGGGCGCTTCACCTTCGAGGACGGAGAGGGCACGCTCCACCTCCTAGACCAGCTCGTGACCGCAGACTTCGATGGTGACGGCGTCATCGACGACCCAACAGCCGGGCTGCCGGCGCGGGTCGAGTCTGCAACACCGGTCGTGAGCACGACACACCAGCCGATCGGCCCCATGGCGAATCCGCCACCGGGGGCGCTCGACGCCGACACCATCAACCTCGTGCTGGAGAGCGTGATCGTTCCCCAGAACCGAGAATAGGGAGTAAGAATGACGACCCCGATCCGGATCTGTGCCCTGGCAATCGCAGCGTTCACTGTCGCGGCTTGTGGACAGGATGACACGGGCGAGACCGGCGAAACTCCGGTGGAGCTGGAGACTCTCCCCGACGCAGACGTGCCAGCCGACGCCCCGACCGACGCTCACAACGGCGACGCCGACCTCACCTGCCTCGGCAAAGACCGGAAGGGCAAGGCAAACGCCGGCGTAACGCTCACCGGCTACGCGCGCTCCCTGGCCGATCCCGACGCCGACGGCGACGCTCCAGAGGGTCAGGTGACGGCTGTCGACACTGACGGCAACGAGTTCTCCGGTCCGATCGACGTGAGCAAGGACGGCCGAGTGGCGGTGTATGTCGCCACCGGGGACGAGGGCTTCGGGGGCCACGCGGTGGTGACGAGTGCTGGCTTCCTGGACTGGCGCTTCCAGTCGACCAACAAGGTCATCAACTCGGACTACAACGGCTGGGCCTTCCTGGTGACCGAGCAGGAGCGGGATGACGCGGCGACCGGCGCCGGAATCACCTTGGACCTCAACAAGGGCGTGCTGGTCGGATCCGTGCACGACTGCGTCGCATTCGGCATCAGCAACGCCATCGTCGAGGTCAACGGAGAGTTTGCGAACACCGCCTATATCACTGGATTCGGAATCGACAGCGCCAAGACGTTCACCGGCAGCAGCGGGCGCTTTGCCGTTCCGAACCTGTCGGGCACCGTCGAGGTCAGAGCCTGGGCGCGCCTAGAATCAGGTGGTGACTTCACGCTCATCGCCGAAGACGAGATCTCCATCGACGTCGCAGCCATCAACGCCCTGTCCCTAGATCCATAGGCCGAGACGCGGTGCGCAAGTGGTCCCCGCTGCTGGTCATCGGGGCGCTGTCGAGCCTCATCTACCTGGCGGGATTCGACGTCGCGCCCGAGGTGGCGCCGACACGTCTGATCGGAGCGCTGTACCTGCCGCTGTTCGGGCTCTTCCTGGCCGCAGCCTGGTGGGTATGGCGCACGCCCGGCCTCTCACCCTGGCCGATCATTGTCGCAGCCATCGTGTTTCGGCTCATGGCGGCAACGGATCCCCCAGGGCTCTCCAGCGACTGCTACCGCTATGCGTGGGACGGCCGCGTGCAGCGTGCGGGCTTGAATCCCTACGAGTTCGCTCCGTGGGATCCAGCACTGTCATCGCTGCGGGACACCGAGATCCACCCGAACATCAACCGCCCATCAGCGCGCACCGTCTATCCGCCCGGGGCGCAGGTCCTGTACCGCTTCGTGCCCTACGACATCGACGGCCTGCGCTGGCTGATGATCGCTTTCGACGCGCTGACCATGATCCTGCTGGTGCGACTGCTGCGTGTGCTTGGAAAGGACCCAGGCCGGGTACTCATCTACGCTTGGTGCCCGCTAGTCGTGTACGAAATCGGCAACAACGGTCACGTCGAGGCGGCCTTCCTGCCGCTCCTGGTGGGTGCAGTACTCGCCTATCGCGCACGTCAGACGCTGCTTACCGGGCTCCTGCTCGGCGCGGCGACCGCCATCAAGCTCTACCCAGCACTCGCCGTGGTCGCCCTGGCAAGGAGGCAGCCGCGCCAGATCATCGGCATCATGGGTCTGCTGATCGGGGCGCTGTACCTCGGCTATGGCTGGAGCGTCTACGCCAAGGTTCTCGGCTTCCTTCCCGAGTATGTCGGCGTCGCCGAGGACCACAACATCGGCCTGCGGCGCCTCATCGAGGGAGCGCTGCCGTCCGTGGTCTCCCACCCCAGAGAGGTGGCCTTCGCCTGCTGTGTTGTGCTGCTCGTGGCCGGAGCGGCATTCATACACCGAACGAGTTGGCCCATAGAACGCCAACTTCTAGGCGTCGCTGGGCTGTATCTGTTGACCCTGCCGACCGCTTTCCACCCCTGGTATGCGCTCTGGCTGGTGCCGTGGCTGTGTATTTATCCGAGCGCGGCCTGGCTCTGGCTTCTCGCTATGCTGCCGCTCTCCTATCTGAAGTACGACTCTGCTGGCGGGCTGATGCCGGGCTGGGTAACTCCCCTCGAGTTCCTGCCCACCATTGCCCTGCTGGCCTATGAAGGAAGGCAATGGAGACCCTGACCTCGATGTTGCTGCCGTTCTACGGCGCCCTGCTCGCGGCGATGCTGGTGTACAGCACCAACACGCTGGTGTTGGTGTTGATCCACTGGTGGACAGGGGGCCGCCCAGCCCCCGCGGAGCCGATGCAGGGCACGCCGCCGATGGTCACCGTGCAGCTGCCGGTGTTCAACGAGGAGAGCGTCATCGAGCGCCTCCTGGTGGCGGTCAGTCAGCTGGAATGGCCGAAAGATCGCCTCGAAATCCAGCTCCTCGACGACTCCACCGATGGCACTGCCCGCGTCGCCGCCCAAGTCGTGGCCCGGCTTCAAGGCCAAGGTCTGCAGATCTCCCATCTGCGCAGGACAGATCGCAAGGGCTTCAAGGCCGGCGCGCTCGCCGAGGGCCTTCGCACAGCCAAGGGCGAGTTCATCGCGGTCTTCGACGCCGACTTCGTGCCGCCGCCGGGTTTCCTGAAGGGCGCGCTTCCACGCTTCTCCGACTCCGACGTCGCCGCCGTGCAGGGGCGCTGGACCCACCTCAACCGCGAGTGGTCCGCTCTGACGCGGGCGCAGGCCCTGGCCATCGACGGGCACTTTGGGGTCGAGCAGGGAGCGCGCTGTCAAGCCGGCTGGTTCCTGAACTTCAACGGGACGGCCGGGGTCTGGCGCCGCTCGGCCATCGACGACGCCGGGGGCTGGACCGCGGACACGCTCACCGAAGACCTGGACCTGTCGTACCGAGTCCAGCTCCGAGGTTGGAGGCTGATCTACGACCCCGATCTGGTCTGTCCCGCCGAGCTGCCGATCCACCTCGCCGCCTTCAAGTCCCAGCAGCGCCGCTGGGCAACGGGCTCCATGCAGTGTGCTCGCAAGCTGCTGCCGGCGGTCTGGCGTTCCGAGGCCTCCCTGCTCGCCAAGGTCCAGGCGACCCTGCATCTCACCCACTACGCGGTGCATCCCCTGCTAGCCGCCAGCGCCATCCTCGCGCTGCCCTGTGTGCTCTCTCCCGGAGCCGAAGTCGGGCCATTCAGTCCTTGGAGCCTGCTGATCGCCTTTGCTCTCGCCCTCTGTGGGCCGACGATCCTGCATGTCTACGCGCAGCGGGTCCTCGAAGGCCGGATAGTGCCGGTGCGAGACATGCTGATGCTGACCGTGTACGGAATCGGGATCGCGATCAGCAATACCCAAGCGGTCTTTGCGGCTTTCCGCGGACCCGGCGGCACCTTCGTCCGCACTCCGAAGGTCGGCGTGATCAACCGCACCGATCCCGTCGGAGCCTATCGCGCTCGCCCCGACGGACTGCGCAATGTCGAGATAGCCGTGGCCGCGTATTGCCTGGGTACCGCCGTGATCTTCGCGTGGGTGGGCCTGTTCGAGATCGCCCCGTTCTTTGTGCTCGACGCCGCGGGATTCGCGGTAGTCGGTGCGGTCGGTTGGGCAGAGGCCCGGGTATGATGCCCCCCTCGGAGAGGTCAACCCTGTGAGCTCACAGCACCCCGCGGATCGACACCCTCAATTCGTCACGGTTCTGGTCGGAGCGCTGCGGGATATCGAGGTTGACCCTCATCTCTGCGCGCAGAATCACTCGCTGCACCGGGGTCCAGTCGGCGCCAAAACGGTAGCGAGCGCGCTGGTTTTCATCGACGGCGAGCGCCGGATCGAAGCTCTCGGCCCCAGCCCTGAGGAACAGGCCGCGCAAGGTCTGCACGTCGACCGCCGCGAGCGCAGCCAGCTGCCGATAGGTCCGACCGCTCCGGGATCTCAAGGGGGCGGCGCGATCGTCGGCACGACGCCAGACGATCTCTCCCCTGGCTGCCACCCGCCAGAACCCCACGCCGCCGTGGACACCCGCGAGCAAATCCCGAGACGGGAAGTCCGGGTCCACCGTGCGGGTCCAAGCCGCCGAAGCTCCAACGAGCACCGGGCCCAACACGAGGGTGCCGGTCCCGCTCAGACGGCGACGAACCGGATCAAAAGCAATGTCCTCGGTCGGATCCACCACCGTGGGACCGATGGCATCCTCGAGGGTGAGGTCGGGTCGGCGATTCGTGAAAGCGGCTGCAGCGAAGCCGCGCTCTCCAGAGATCCCAGCCTCCACACCGAGCTCGGGAACGGGTGGTGGCACCGTGACGGACGGATTGTCGACAGTGTTGAGGACCATATCCCCTCGAACAAAGGCCTCATCATCCCGTTGACCGAGACCGAAAGCAGTCCGGACCGCGCCGGCCTTCAGGCTTGCACCAGTGCCGGGATCGCGAACCATCAGATAGGCGTCGGGACTGTACGGCGCATTGGGGGCCAGGTGCTCATCGAACACAAACGAGACGACGCTGTCCTCGGGGGCGATTCCGAACATGAGCCGAAGCTCGCTGAGCCCGAACGTTCCTTCCTTTTCGGAGGAATAGGTGGAGGGGCCGAGCTCGGCGCTATAGGCGAAGGCTCGTCGGTCTGTGGCCTCGACCATGGCGCCGATCCGCACGACATCCGCCAAGACCGGACTTGCAATCCCGGCGGTCTCGAAGCTGGCCTGAGCGATCAGCCAGTCCGCCCCCTCTGGAGTCGTCAACCCGCCCCCGTTGGGATTGACGTGGCAAGCCCCGCAGCTCTTGCCGGTGTAGAGCGCATAGGAGGGCTCGGCGTGGGCGGGAACCGCGAGCAGAAGCCCCGCCGCCACCGCCGCAGCGTACGCATAGCCGCGGCCGCCCTGCTGACTCTGGCTAGCTGCGCGGGCACCGGAGAACTTCCGACTCGAATCAGCGGGCAGATCGTCGACGAGGAGGGTCGCCCGCTCGGCCCCGGTCTGGTCTTGATCGAAGAAGGAAAAGTCCACGACGGAGCCTATGTGGGGGGCACGCTGATCGACGGATTGGGGAGGTTCACTGCAGAAGTTGACAAAGTCGGGCTCTACGGGCTGCACCTGTTCAGGGACGACTACCAGTATCTGCCGGCCCAGGTGGAGGTCAAGAAACACCAGCAGATCCTCCTTACGAGCATGATGATCGAGTGGGGCACATGGATGGACCTCAGTGGACAGCCCGACTGGCCGCCACAGCCCTCGGATCCAACCCTTATTCGCATGCCGACGGACCACAACCAGGCAGACAACCCAGAGCTGCGCAGCTTCAGCATCGAGTACGGCAACGGTTCTCTGCTCAATCTCACCGCCGATGTCTACGACCCCGACAACGACTTGTCCATAATGGTGCTCATCTACGACCCAGTCACTGGCGCCGGATGGGCCATGTCTCCCCCGGGCAGCCCGGACAGCAACGGCAATTATCCAAATGGGCTGTGGGAGTCCTACCTGCTCCTCGACGAAGACCACGTTCCGGGCGAGTCCATCCTGTACGTCGTTGTCTCCGACATGTTGTGCAACGACACGCCGATCGAGACTTTCGTCATTCCCTGATTCGGTTGATCGCCTAGTCATCTCGGTCCTTCAGATGCAGGAGCAGCCCGGCCCCGGCGCCCTCTCGCTCTTGGATTGCGGCCACGTCATAGTACGCGGGGCCATCGTCCGGAGAGAGGCCTTTGCTGGTCTTTCCTCCGGCGCGCACGACCTCGACCGCCTCGACCGGCGAGGCGCCAGCGCTCAGGGTCCACGCCGTCGGCAGTCCACCCAGACCACCGCGCTCGAGGACGCCGACCTCGAAGGACACCACCTTCGGCAGGTCGCCAGCGGTGACCATGAGGGCTTCACTCACGCCTTCCCCGAGCGTTGTCCGTCCCAGAATCAGCCCCCCGGTACTCGGCCGCCACAGCCACATCTCGAAGTTCCCGAACCACGGCCGTGGCTCGCCACTGTCCAGGCTCTCGACCACCAGCAGTCCGGGGACGAGCCGGTCGCCCATCGTCAGCTCGGCGCTCCCCGCTCGCCACAGCACCACCCCGTGTGGATCCTTGCCAGCGCCGGCATCGTAGAGCTCGACTGCCGAGATCTGTGCCCCTCCCTCCGGCGTTCGGAAGGACATCTCCACGTCGGAGCCGTCGTCCGTCCACTCGACCCTGAGGGGACCGCCCTTGCGATGCTCGCGCCAGGCCACCAGCGCGCTCTCAACGGACTGCCCGGGCCACCTCTCGAGCTCCACCCGCTCCCAGAGTGGGCTCCGTACCCGGCCTCCGCTGGCGATGAAACCCTTGACCTCGACGACTGCCTTGTCGGGCTCCTGTACCCGCTGCAGCACCGCCAACAGAGTGACAGGGTCGGGGTCCTGACCGACAAAGAGCAGCTGGTCGCGCGCCATCATCGCCGGCATCGCCACCGGCTCGACTTCGGGCTCGCTGGAAGGCGGCGACGAGGCACAGGCCGCGATCAGGAGCGGCGCCAGAACCATCGCTAGTTACAGCCGCAGCCGCCACCAATGCTCGCATCGCCGCCGACCGCGCCCTCGCGAATCGGCAACATGTGCGACTGGAAGCCATCCCCCAGCTGAGGCGCCATCTGCATCGAGGCGTGGCTGAGGGTCGTTCGCTGGTAGGGCTTCAGCACCGCGCAAGACGACAGGAGTGCTGCAGCCAACAGTGCCAGGACGAGTCTCGACATTCGGTTCTCCCTCTCCATGGAAGTATAGGACGTCTGCGCGGTCAGCATCGGTCTTTTGACCGTCGACAGTGGGCCTCTACAGTTGTGGGTCCCTCGTCTGGCACCCATTGACCTGCAAGCTGACGAACATAGGCTGGTCAAACCTGTGCAGTTCGCAGACATCCGCGAAGGTCCTTCGAAACCTGGAGGATATGTACGACAGCTCACAGCTCATGGATTTGACTCGGGACCCAACCTGGGCCCTATCTCACGCTCAACGAATGCCCAGCTGGGCGTCGTGACCGCGCGGCATGCTCCCATGCAACGAAAGCAAGGTAGATGCGGCAAGATTCAGTGGCTGCGTGGTGCGGCAGAGCAACAGATCGGTGTCGGTGCGTCCGCCGCGAACGGAGGGCCCAAATGCGCTCCAGAAGGCGCCCTCCGCGGTAATGGTGAGCTCGCCCGAGAGGTCGCCCTCCCCGACCGGGGTGCCGACGCCGCGTTCATGAGCCCTGCCGCGCTGCACCATCGGGCGGATGATGTGATCCTCTGGAAGCACTCCGAGGTCCTGGACGAGCTGCTTCAACCGGGGCAGTTCCTCGGCCCGGTCGCGCGCCATCGTGCTGGCAATACGCACCGTGACCCCCGAAGCCGTGAGTTCGCGAACAGCCGAGGTCACTGCGTGAAAATTCCCAGTCGAACGCGAGATATCATTGCGAACAGGATCGGGGCGATCCAGGGAGATCTGCACCTTGAGGTCGCGATCGGCGAGCACAGCGGTCGCCGCCAGGAGCTTCTTGTTGAACAGCGTGCCGTTGGTCAAGACCACGACGGGAAGCAGATCGGAGAGCTCCAACAGGGTGGGGATCAACCAGGGCAGCAGGAACGGCTCTCCGCCCGTGACGCCCAGGGCGGTGAACCCGAGCTCCTTGGCCTCTCGCCCGATGGTGACCATGCGTTCCTGGGACATGGCGCGACGCTTGGCCCGGGGCGACGACTCCGTCATGCAGTAGTTGCAGGACAGGTTGCAGTGGGTGTTGCTGTAGATCCAGACCCGACCGGGCAGCTTGCCCTCGGCGACAGCGGTAGCGACGGTTTCCATCAGAGCAGGCCCTCCGCTTCGAGGCGAGCCAGGCGTGCGGGAGCGGCCGGCAGCTCGAGTGCAGTGCAGTAGCGATTCAGCATCACGGTTGTGGCCACGAGAAGAGTGAGCTCGACGACCTCGTGTTCGGCAAAGCTGCGACCCATGGCCTTGGCCACCGCTGCATCCACCGAGCCGGGTCCCATGGCCACCGCGTCCGTCCAGCGAATCAACGCAAGCTCGCGTTTGTCGAAGTTCGTCGGCAACTCTGGCGCACGCAGCGCGACGACCTCTTCTCGGGTGAGGCCGGCATCGAGGGCCACAACCGTGTGCGTCTGGGTGCAGAACCGGCAGTCCTGCCTCACCGAGGTCCGCAGGATGACGATCTCTTTGGTGCGCGCGTCGATGCCCGAGGGCCCGAGGACCCGGGAGACAAAGGGCAGCGTCACGTCGAGGAGCTCGGGAACGTGGGCCAGAGAGGCCACCAGAGCACCGGGTTCCCCCTTCTCAAAGAGGGGCCGAGCCGGCAGCGGCGCACGATCCGCGGTGATGAGGCTGACCCGCGGTGACGGCTCCGCGCGGTCGGTAGCGAGCTTCTGTGTCTCAGGAGGCATGGTCTAGTTTGCTCCGAATTCGCGCCGCCCGCAGCACCGCGATGATCGTCATGCTGTCCGTGATCCGGCCGTCGAGGACCATCTGCAGCACTTCCGTGAAGGGAAACACCCTCGGTCTCGTGTCCTCGATATCGTCGGCAGCGGCGTGCGCCACCTCCAGACCCTCACCGATGAACAGATGAGCGGTCTCGTCGATGGAGCTCTTCGAGGTGTGATAGAAGCCCAAAGGGATCAGCCGACTGGGCCGATACCCGGCTTCTTCCATGCATTCTCGTCGAGCAGCGGCCTCTGGAGCCTCCCCTGTCGAGACCCCGCCGGTGGGCATCTCCCACGTGTATTCGTCGACGATGTACCGGAACTGCCGCACGAGAACCACGTTGTCCGAATCGACAAAGGGCAACACGCCCACGCAGTGTCCGCACTCGACGACGCCGTAGTGGATGACCTGACCGGTGGGCAGGCGAACCTCATCCTCCCGCAAGCACAGGAACGGGGTGCGGTGGATCTCTTTGGAGCCGATTCGCTCCCAGTGCGGTTCTGCGTCGGTCATCTCAATAACTCCAGGCCCTGCCACAGTCACTGCAGCTGGGGAGGGGGTTCGCGCACAACAGGCCACCTCGCAGCGCCTGATAGCGGGGGCCGTTCCAGATCTCCGCCCAGCTGCTCTCCCGGAGAGAGCCCAACACGAGCTCGGAATAGGGTCGGGTGAAGCTGGAGATGCAGCATGGCAGCACGTCGAGATTCGCCGTGACCACCGCACTCCTCCACGGTCGCCAGCAGGCCAGCCACGGGTTTTCATCGGTGTTTTCGGCGAGGCTCTCGAGGACGGGGCGACGGCCCGAGCCCCGCAGGGCAACACCGAGATCGTCGGCGAGCTGCTCGGCCCTCTTCAGGGCGTCGAGGACGCTGTCGTCCAGCCGACCGTGCACCGACTCTTCGGCCCGGGCGACGCCGTGACCAGTGAGGACGAGGCGCTGTACGTAGACCTCATCGACGCCGATGTCGCTGGCCAGTTGCACCAGCTTGGGAAGCTCCAGCACGTTTCGGCGTCTGGCGATGCTCCACAGGCTGATACGCGGGATGGGCTGGTCACCTCGCTCGCGGACCAGGGTGCGCAGACCGTCCACGACGATGCCGAGGGTGTCGGCTCCAGTCATCTCTTGGACCACCTCGGCGGTAGCCCCGTCCAGGGACACCCGCAGCTCGTCGAGGCCACACTCCAGGAGCCCCCGGCGGTTGGACGCCGAAAACAGTGTTCCGTTGGTATTCATCACCGACGCAATCCCGCGATCGCTGGCGGCACGGATGAACTCGAACACATCCCGGCACAGCAGCGGCTCGCCGTTGAGCTGGAAGGCGATCCGCTGGAGGTTGGGGAGCCCCCCGATGATGTGCGTAAAACCCTCAATATCGAGGTCGGCGGCCCGATCCAGTTCGGTGTGGGTTCGCAGACAGGCCGAGCACTTCAGGTTGCAGCGGTTGGTGACCTCGATCTGCAGCTCCGTGGGCAGCTGATGTGCGACCCGATCCCGCTCGAGCCCGGCCACCACAGCCGAGGTCCGCGACGCGAGCCCCGCCGGCACCGAGTTCAGGACCAACAGGTCTTGGGCTTCGTCGATGTCGGTCATGGGCAGCACCCGCGCCACGGCGAGATCCATGCTCGCGGCGAGGGCCAGCGTGCTCGCCAGGACCTGCCCGGTGCCCATCTGCACCGCGTTGAACAGATCGTGGGGCTCTCGGAGACCGATCAGGTAGTAGCCCCCATCCGGACCCGCTCCCAGCACCAGATCGTGGTCGTCGAGCAGTGCCAACGCGCTTCGCACGGTCGAGGCCTCGATGTGGGGCACGTCGGCGCTCACGATCACGACTCGATCTCGATCCCCGAGCAGCGCGGTGAAGGACGCGAGCAGATCGCCGGCGAGATCCGCACATTGAGGAGACAAACGCCGCTCTGGTTCCATCAGCGCATCGAGGAGCGCCTCGTCCTCTTCGGAAACCACGGCGTCGTGGATCAGGTGCAGCGCCCACTCGCCGGGACTGAAGAGCTGCTCCAGCTCATCCTCCAGGAAAGCCCTGTGCAGTCGGAGAGCCGCCTCGGGCCCGAGTGTGCGCGCGAGGCGGGTCTTGCTGTGGCCCGGGCGGGGGCATTTGCTGATCACGCCGACCGCTGCCCGCATGGGATCCACTCCGCTGACTGTGCCTTTTAGCACGATCTTGCTGGACTAGCTCACGCTGTCGAGAGCCATGGCAACCGGGTCCTCGCCACCCGCAAACCGCCTGTCGAGCTCCGCCGAGCGCTTCGCGATCCGACCATCGCGGACCGCTCCGAGCTTTCGCGCTGCGGAGATTCCCCTGTCGAGAACTGCAGATACAGCCACCCTGACCTTGGTGGCCGTGTAGTAGTGCTTGGCGTGTCTGCGCAGCGCCCAGGGGTCGATCTCAAAGCCGAGGCCAGGACCGGTGGGGAGCTTCAGGCTGCCGCGATCGTGCTTCCAGGGCTCGGTGAGCAGCCCATCGCGCCCCTCGGGAACCCAGCCCGGCGGATCCAGTGGGTACTCCAGCCGGGTCTTGTCGCGGAATGCAGAGGCTGCAAACAGGTGCAGGTTGATGGCGAAGCCGATCCCGTTGGTCCACGTGTGGGGGGAGTACTTGGCGCCGGCCTCATCGATCTTGCGGATAATCGCCAATGTCTCCGCAATACCACCGGTGAAGACTGCGTCGGGCTGGAAGGTGTCGTAGCACTTGCGCCCGATCATTACCCCGAACTCCGGCAGGCCGTGGTGGTTGAGCTCGCCGCCGGTGATTGCCACCTTGGTCGCCGCCGTGAGCCGGGTCAGATCGTCATAGGCCTCCATGGGAAGGGGCTCCTCGACCCACTCGAAGTTCGCCTCCTCCGCCGCTTTACAGAAAGCGAGCGCCCGATCGTAGTCCCACTTCGGCGCATCGCCGATCGCCGCGACTCTCCACGCCTGGTTGGCGTCGACACCCAGGGCCGGGCCGTCACCGACCAGGTTTCGCGCCTCGGAGATCTGCGCCACATCCTCTTCGAGCGTGTCGTCGTGGACCCGCAGCTTCACCGCCTCGAAACCCTCGGCGACCCGCGCCTGGATCTGCTCGGCCGCGCCGGCTCCCGTCCGCACCTCTCCGGTGGAGGCGTACAACTTCACGGAGCCCGGCGCGCCACCAAGTAGCTCATAAACAGGCTTACCCGCAGCCTTTCCAAGAATGTCCCAGCAGGCCGGTTCCATCCAGCCGACCTTCCACCCGAGATAGCCCATCTCGCGGATGCGCTGGCGAATCGTCGCGATGTCATCCGCCCGCTCTCCCAGCAGATAAGGACCGAGCAAGGCCCCCAATCCACTGCGCTCGCGGCCCATGCACTGAGCCGCACTGTAGCCCTCGTACCCCGAGGCCGTGCGGAGGCGGATCAGGTCAAAGCGGTTCTCAGTCTGCGTGTATCCCGGGATCCACGACGGATGGAAGGGCGCGGGCAGCGGAACGGCGACGTGCCAGAGGTCTATGCGAGTGATCTTCACGGCGTCTCCGGGGAATCAACGAGAGCACGGCGAGCCAGACGAGCCCGCCCGAACCGTTGCTATCACAACCGCAACCTCCGCTGGCGACCTTTCCCTTGCCCTGGTCGACGCAGTTCTCGTCGTTGACGCCATCGCAGTTGTTGTCGATGCCGTCGCAGATCTCGTCCTCGCCCGGGTTTGCCCACCCGTCGAGGTCGTCGCAGTCCCCATCGAGGACCGTGAACCCATCGCCGTCCAGATCGGCAAAACCCTCGTCCACATCATCGTCGCAGTCGTCGTCCACACCGTTGTCGAGCTCGTCCTCCAGGGGTCCGATGCTCGGATCGGTGTCGTCGCAGTCCCCTTCCTCCTCGCTGAAGCCGTCGCCGTCATCGTCGACTTGCTCGGAGTCCTCGTCGAGCAACCCGTCACAGTCGTCGTCCACGCCGTTGGGCAGCTCCGGTGCTGCGGGAGAGATGGTTGGGTCGTCGTCGTTGCAGTCGCCAGCCGCCTCGCTGAAGCCGTCGCCGTCGTCGTCGTAGTCCACGGTATCCTCGTCCACCACCCCATCGCAGTCGTTGTCGAGACCGTCCGGAAGCTCGGGAGCACCCGGATAAACCACCGGATCGAAGTCGTCGCAGTCACCGGCATCATCGTCCCAGCCATCGTCGTCCTCGTCGAAGAGACCGTCGTCGACCATGCCGTCGCAGTCATCGTCCACGCCGTTGTCGAAGATCTCGAGCTCGCCCGGATTCACGTCGTCAAACGCGTCGTTACAGTCCCCAGTGAGGGCGCCGTCGGAGCAGAAGAACGGATCCTCGCAGTAGCCGTCACCGTCGTCGTCGAAGCAATCGGTGCCGTCGTCGATGATGCCGTTGCAGTCATTGTCGACGCTGTTGCAGGCCTCGCGAGCGCCAGGGTGAGCCGCGGCATCTCCGTCGTCGCAGTCGCCTCCCGCCTCGGTGTAGCCGTCGCCGTCGTCGTCGTACCAGATGGTGCCGTCGTCGACGAGGCCATCACAGTCCTGATCGACGCCGTCAGGCACCTCGATATTCCCAGGTCCGACATCGACATCGAGGTCGTCGCAGTCGCCGTCACAGGTCGTCGTTCCGTCGCCGTCCAGGTCGAGGATCTCGCGGAGGGGATCGGCGTCGTCGCAGTCCAGACAGCTCACGGTGCCGTCGGAATCGCCGTCCACCTCGAATGGCAGCGAGGGACACGGATCGCAGGCGTCTGGATTGCCGTCTCCGTCGACATCGGCGTTGTCATCGAAGCCTTCGCAGAGATCGCAGCCATCTGGAGCGCCATCTCCGTCGGCATCGGCGAAATCGTCAGCTCCGCCGCAGATATCACAGGCGTCGGGCATGGTGTCACTGTCGGCGTCGGGACCGAAGTCGTCGAAGCCCGGGCACAGGTCGCAGACGTCGGGATTGCCGTCGTTGTCGGTGTCCAAAACGCCCCCAAAACAGGGATCACAGAGATCGCCGATGCCGTCGCCGTCGACATCCGACTGGCTCGGGTTGAAGTCGTCGGGGCAGTTGTCGCACGGCCCTCCGAGCCCGTCACCGTCGGGATCGCTCTGGGGCGGGTTGAAGTCGAGTGGACAGTTGTCACAGAGATCCCCGGTGCCATCGCCGTCGCCGTCGTCCTGGGTCGGATCGGAGTCGGCCGGACACACGTCGCACACGTCTCCGAAGCCGTCGAAGTCGGTGTCCGTCTGGCCCGGATCGGCGTCCACCGGACAGCTGTCGCACAGGTCCCCCACCGTGTCGGCATCGATGTCGTCCTGAGTGCCGTTGGAGTCGGATGGGCAGTTGTCGCACACGTCGCCAACGCCGTCGCCATCGATGTCCACCTGGCCCGGATCGGCGTCCATTGGGCAGCTGTCACACTCGTCGCCGACGAGATCCCCGTCACTGTCGATCTGGAAGGGGTCGACGTCATCGACGCAGAGGTCGCAGGCATCGCCAACGAAGTCACCGTCGCTGTCGAGCTGGGCCGGATCGAAGTCCACCGGACACAGATCGCAGACATCGCCGACCAGATCTCCGTCGGAGTCACCTTGGAGCGGATCTGCAACGGTCGGGCACAGGTCGCAGACATCGCCTACGCCATCGCTATCGCCGTCGACCTGGGCGGGGTCGAAGTCGCTGGGGCACACATCGCAGAGGTCGCCGGCTCCATCGAGCTCGGTGTCGACCTGGAGCGGATCCGCAACCGTCGGACAGACGTCGCACCGGTCTCCGAAGCCATCCCCGTCCGCGTCCTCCTGGAGTGGATCGGGCGCAGTCGGACAGACATCACAGAGATCCCCGCGGCCGTCACCGTCGACGTCTACCTGGCCGGGATCGGGCGTCGAAGGGCAGAGATCGCAGACATCACCAACGCCGTCGCTGTCGGAATCGCCCTGGAATGGATCGGCATCGATCGGGCAGATGTCACACAGATCGCCCACTCCGTCGCCGTCACCATCGCTCTGGCCGGGGTCGGAGACCAGGGGGCAGACATCACAGACGTCCCCCACGCCGTCGTTGTCCGAGTCGGTCTGGCCCGGATCGGCTGCGATGGGACACAGATCGCACAGATCGCCCACGCCATCGCTGTCGCCGTCCGACTGGAGCGGATCGGCCACCGACGGGCACACGTCGCAGGCATCGCCGACGCCGTCCGCGTCCACGTCCGCCTGGAGAGGATCGGCCACCGACGGGCACAGATCGCACAGGTCGCCCACCCCGTCGCCATCCACATCCGCCTGGAGAGGATCGGGCGTGCCAACGCAGAGATCGCACAGATCACCCACACCGTCGCCATCGGCGTCCACCTGGAGAGGATCGGCTACCAAAGGGCATAGATCGCACGGGTCGCCCACGCCGTCGCCATCGCCATCGATCTGGGGATCGGCGAGCAGCGGGCACACATCGCAGGCATCTCCGACCCCGTCGCCGTCGGTGTCGACCTGCCCCGGATCCGGAGTGCTGACGCAGAGATCGCACAGGTCCCCCACGCCGTCGCCATCGGTATCGGATTGTGCAGGATCGAAGTCGGTCGGGCACACGTCGCAGGCATCTCCGAGTCCATCGCCGTCGGTGTCCACTTGACCTGGATCGACGTGAAGGGGACAGATGTCACAGGCGTCGCCGAGGCCGTCCAGGTCGGTGTCTTCCTGGCCAGGATCGTAGGCGTTCAGGCACACATCGCAGGCGTCTCCCGCCCCGTCGGTGTCCAGATCATCCTGGGCCGGATCGGCGATGTTCGGGCACACATCACAGGCGTCCGCGTGACCGTCGGCGTCTTGATCGAGCTGGAGCGGGTTGTAGTCGCTGGGACACACATCACAAAGATCGCCAACCCCGTCACTGTCGAAGTCCGTCTGGAGCGGATCTGCCAGGCCTGGGCAGGTGTCGCAGACCTCGGGCGTCCCGTCCAAGTCGGAGTCGACCTGCAGCGGATCGTAGTCGTCAGGGCACTGATCACAGGCATCGCCGAGGGTGTCGTTGTCGCGGTCGCTCTGGTCGGTATTCACGGTGAACTGACAGTTGTCGCAGTCGTCACCTACCCCGTCGAAATCCTGGTCGATCTGCAACCAGTTGGAGTCGGTCACGCAGTTGTCGCAGAGGTCGCCAACCCCGTCGTAGTCGCCATCCGCCAGAGTCGGATCGAAGTCGGAGGGGCAGTTGTCGCACACATCTCCAACGCCATCGCCATCGTCGTCGGTCTGCAGCGGGTTGTAGTTCGGCGGACAGTTGTCACAGAGATCGCCGAAGCCGTCGAGGTCGACATCGGTGTTCAGCACATCGAAGTCGGCCGGACAGGTGTCGCAGGGATCGCCGATGAGGTCGCCGTCGGCATCATCCTGGCTCGCGTTGGTGGTGAACTGGCAGTTGTCGCAGGCGTCACCAACGCCATCGGAGTCCTGATCGATCTGCAGGGAATTCGGCGTATCAACGCAATTGTCGCACACATCGCCGCGCCCGTCCCCATCGAAGTCCGCCTCCAGGGGATCGTAGTCGCTGGGGCAGTTGTCGCAGACGTCGCCGACCCCATCGACGTCGCCGTCCTCCTGGCCGGGATTGTAGTTCGGCGGACAGTTGTCGCAGAGATCTCCGAGGCCATCGAGATCCACATCGGCGTTCGTCGGGTCGTATTCGCTCGGACACAGATCGCAGACATCGCCGAGCCCGTCTCCGTCCGCGTCTTCCTGGAGTGGATCGGAGGCAAAGGGACAGCTGTCGCACGCGTCACCCACGCCATCGGAGTCTTGGTCGATCTGCAGCCAGTTCGCTGCATTCACGCAGTTGTCGCACACATCGCCGCGCCCGTCCCCGTCGACGTCCACCTCCAGGGGATCAAAATCATCGGGGCAGTTGTCGCAGATGTTGCCGACGCCATCGACGTCGACGTCCTCCTGGCCGGGGTTGTAGTTCGACGGACAGTTGTCGCAGAGATCGCCGAAGCCATCGAGATCGACGTCGGCGTTGGTCGGATCGAAGTCGTCTGGACATCGGTCGCAGATGTCGCCCAGCCCGTCGCCGTCGGCGTCCTCTTGTAGAGGATTGGGCTGGTTTCTGCAGATGTCGCACTCGTCGCCCACGCCATCCGAGTCCTGGTCGATCTGCAGCCAGTTCGACACCGTCGGACAGTTGTCGCTGTTGTCGAAGCGCCCGTCCCCGTCCTGGTCCCGGCGAATGCTGACGGTCGGAGCGGGCGCGTCGGTGGCGTCTCCATCGGTGACGTCGGTGACGGTCGCGGTGTTCTCCATCGGAGTCTCGTCCGGATAGTCACCGACGACCACGTCAAAGATCACGTCGACGTTTCCTCCAGCTGTAACCCAGATATCGGTGACAATGACCTCGGTCGCCGTCGAGACGTCCAGTCCGCCGCCCGCCGAGATCAGCAGCCAGCTATCGGCCTCGGCGGGCACCAGGTCGTAGACGTCCGCGAAGCCGTCCAGCGTACCGGCGTTGGTGACATCGATGGTGTAGCGAACCGTGTCTCCAAAGGAGGGAGCACCGTTTCCATCGAGATCTGTCTGCAGCACCCAGGTCTTGTTGCCCTGGATGAACGGAAGCTCGTCCACGCCGACGACGTTCACCGCGAGCCACCACTTGTCGCTGCCGGCGCTGAAGGTCACGTCGATCTGGTCGTCGAAGTCCGTCAGGGCGCCGGTGATGTCCAGCTCGTCGATGTCCACGCCGGTGACCCCGGTCTGGGCCGGGGTGGTGGTGTTGATGGTGCGGTTCATGGGGTCGTCGTCGGGATTGTCGGCGTCGGAGAGCCGCTGTGCACCGAGTCCTGGCTGGCCGACCACGTCCACGTACTCGGCGACGTCGGCCCCCAGATCGCCCTCCATCGTGAACCAGGTCAGGGTCCCACTCGGAGGACTCGCCGCGGCGAAACCGGTCAAATACAGAGTCGTGAAGCTGTTGGCGAGGGTCTGGAGCCCATCGTAGAGCACGACCCTCCTGGCTCCGAGGGTGGGCTCGCTGTACACGAGGAGAAGGGCCGCCGAGGCGTTGTCCGTGCTGCCGTTGGCGATGTGACCGCTGTAGTCCTCGACGCTCCAACTCCCGATGAGCGTGCCGGCACCCGCGTCAATCGTCGCCGTAATATCAGCATTGCAAACATACATATCGACCGAGGCCACACCGCCATCCGCGCAGTAGCAGACATCGGCACTGATCCCGTTGACCGAGAGATCCGGGAAGGTCACGGTCACGTCGCTGTCCGGGCTCGAGTCCACGCAGCCGACAGCGCCTTGGGTCTGGGTTCCTCCCCAGTAGAGTGTTGCGCTCACCAGTGTCGCTGTGCCCGGGACGTCCGCCGGATTCACGACAATGTCGGCTGGAAGAGCCAGCTGATCGACATCCGTCCCCACGTCCGGTCCATCCACCGCGAGCGGCACACCCGTCATGAAGTGCGACAGTGGGCCAGACCACGCTCCGCGCTGTGTCACAGGTTCGTCCGCCTGGGCGACTGCAGTGACAGCGAGCGCCACTGCAACGAACCATGTAGGCGGCTGTCTCAACGGGTCTCCGGGCAAGATCACACTATTCTACAGCAGGATCCCCCGAGTTGAGCGCGATCGCCAATGACGCCCCGCCACACCGACCAAGAGCCCCGACGGATCCTCACCGCTCGCTTCCCGCGTCGACCGGTGGCTCGCCTCCCAGCACCTCAATCGGCCTGCGCATTCCAGTAACGGAGGATCGTGTGAACAACTGTCGTCTGTGAGACACCTTTGGGGTGTCCCGGGACCCGACATGGGCTACACCGTGGCCGGCTGAACCAGGCCGGTCCTGAATCATGACCTACTCGATTGCCAACCAAGTTGAATGCTGCCAATATGCGGGCCTGCGCGGCGGGAATCTCATCCCCACAGGCCCTGAACGACAGCCCGTTTGACGCGTCGGAGGCGCATAATGAAGTCCATCCTTGCCATCCCCATGATGCTGGTTCTGCCCGGCTTGGCGCACGCCGTAGAAGGCGCGAACCTGTCCGTCGGCGGCGGTCTGCTCTTTGCGGATCGCCTGGAAGTACTGGACACCTCGTGGGCTGCCACCGTTCGCGGCGGCGTGTGGATCAATCCGACCCTCCTGATCGAAGCCGATGTGGGGTTCTCCACCGGTCAGACCACGATCGGGACCCCGGACACCTTCCCCTACACATCCTTTACACCTCGTTTGGGCGTGCTGGGCGTGATTCCGTTCAGCAACCCCGACAACGAAGTGCTGCCGCTCTCCATGACCCTGGCGGCCGGAATGGGTTTCTGGGGCAAGAGCGTCGGCGATGACGGCGCCCTCGACCTGCCGGTCGGCGAGAACCTCGATGTCGACTTCCTCGGCAATGCTGGCCCTGGCGCCATGTTTGCGCTGTCCGACTCGCTCTCTCTCCGCACCGACCTGCGCTTCCTACTGAGCCTCGGCGGCGAGAACTTCCAGAATCGCGGCGACGCGTTCCTGTCCTGGGAGTGGGTCACGGGCGTGAACATGATCATCGGTGGCCCCAAGGACGCCGACAAGGACGGCATCGTCGACGAAGAGGACTCCTGCATCGACGAGCCGGAAGATCCCGACAGCTTCAAAGATTCCGACGGCTGCCCGGACGAAGACAACGACGGTGACGGGATTGTCGATGCCGACGATACCTGCCCTGGAACAGACGAAAAGACCGACACAGCCGAGGACAAGGACGAGTTCGAGGACGACGACGGCTGCCCCGACCTCGACAACGACGAAGACGGCGTCGCAGACGCGGACGACGACTGCCCAATCCTCGCTGGTAGCGCGGCGACCGGCGGTTGCCCGGACGCGGACGAAGACGGCATCCGCGACCTGGATGACGAGTGCGAAGACGAGGCCGGCCACGAGAACTCCTTTGGCTGTCCCGACGACGACGGCGACCGTGTTCCCGACTACCGCGACGACTGCCCCGAAGACGCCGGCTGGAAAGAGGCCCTGCCCGAGGTGGCCGACGGCTGCAAGGGTCGTGTCTACGTCACCGAGAAGTTCCTGGTCGTGACCGAAAAGATCCAGTTCGACTCCGGCAGGGCCACGATCAAGAAGGCATCGCACGAGCTCCTCGACGACATCTTCAAGGCCCTCAAGAAGAACAAGAACCTCACCAAGCTGCTCATTGCCGGTCACACCGACGACAAGGGTGACGACGACAAGAACATGACGCTCTCCGAAGAGCGCGCCGGCGCCGTGCAGGCCTACATGCTCGAGAAGGGCATCGCCAAGGGTCGGATGAAGGTCAAGGGCTTTGGCGAGACCGAGCCGATCGGCGACAACACGACCCGAGAAGGCCGCGAAGAGAACCGCCGCGTCGAGTTCCGCATCAAGACCGCCGACAAAGCCAAGGCCCGCAAGCGCGCCGCGAAGGCCAAGAAGGACGAGGCCAAGAACGCCTGCAACCCGTGCGACGACGCCGACAAGAAGGACGACGCCGACAAGAAGGACGAAGCCGACAAGAAGGACGACGCCGACAAGAAGGACGACGCCGACAAGAAGGACGACGCGAAGGAGTAGGCGCCGATGCGCGAAGTACTTGGCGAAGGTCGCCACGTCCGGCTCGTCCGGGTGGATGGCTGGGAGTGGGCCGAGCGCACCGGCATCAGCGGAGTCGTCGCCATCATGGCGCTGACTCCCGAGCGTGAAGTCCTCCTCGTCGAGCAGTTCCGTCCCCCCGTCCAGGCTCGTGTCATCGAACTGCCCGCGGGCCTCGCTGGCGATATCGCAGGATCAGAAGACGAAGATCTCTCGGAAGCTGCCCTGCGAGAGCTGGAAGAGGAGACCGGCTACACCGCCAAGAAGATCACCCGCGTCGGACGCGGCCCCATCTCCGCGGGCCTCACCGACGAGTTGCTCACCTTTTTCGAGGCGAGCGAGCTCGAAAAGATCGGCAGTGGCGGTGGCGACGAATCCGAAGACATCGAGGTCCATCGCATTCCTCTCGATCAGGTGCACGACTGGCTGGTCACGCGTCTGAACGAGGGCGCACTGGTCGATCCCAAGGTCTTTGCAGGGCTCTACTGGCTGAGCCGGGGCTAGCGCCCGAAGTGAGATTCCCCGAGCGGGCTTGACGGCTATTCGGAAGTGCGTAGCTTCTCTCCAACAGCAGCACCGGACCGCGTCTGCGGATCTGGAGCTAATACCGCCCTAATGGAGCTCGAACACCATGGCCGAAGTGCGTCTCGATTTCGAAATCCCAACCAATCTGCCTGCCAGCCTGCCCGTCATGGCGCTCCGTCGAGGTGTGCTCTTGCCCGGCTCGGCGCGGCCGTTCCTCGTCGGCCGAGCCCGTTCATTGTCAGCCCTGGACGCCATCTCAGCGGACTCGCTCATCCTGGTCTCCGCACAGCGAGACCCGGTCGGCGATCCCGCGCCCGCAGACCTGTTGCCAACGGCCGTTGTCGCTCGGGTAGTGGAGCGGGTCAAGTCCACCAAGAACCGCACCGAACGCGTGATCTTGCAGGGGCTGGGTCGCGTGTCGCTGACCGGATTCCCCAGCGTCCAGCCGCACCTACAAGCCACCTTCACCACCGTCGACCAGGTCTGGCCCAGCAACGCCGAGGGCGACGCAATGAAGGCCACGGTGCGCGAAGAGGTGGAGGCCGCTGCAGAGAGCCTCGGTGGCGGCGGTGAAGCCACACTGCAGGGCCTCCGCACCCTGCCGGTAGCCTTCCTCGTGGACGGCGTGGCAACCCTGATCGGCGGCGACGACGAGACGTGGCTGCGGAACATGCTCACCACCCACAACCCCCTCTCCCGAGCCGAGAAGCTGCTCAAGCGCCTGGTCCGCGTCCGGGAAGCCGTGGACGCCCGCAAGTCCATCAAGGATCGCGTGCAGAACGCCACCCGCGACCAGCAGCGAGAGTTCTTCCTGCGCCAGCAGCTCAACGCAATCCGCGAAGAACTCGGCGAAGGAGACAGCCAACAAGACGACCTGGCAAGACTACGAGAACGCCTCGAAGAGACCGATCTTCCTGAAGAAGTGCGCGAGGTAGTCAGCCGAGAGCTGCGACGTCTGGAGCGTCTAGGCAACACCTCTCCCGAGCGGTCGGTCGCCATCGACTGGCTGGAGTGGATCGCCGAGATGCCCTGGCAGGTTCTCAGTGGCCTCGACGTGGACCTGGAAGCCGTCGAACAGGCCCTAGACGACACCCATTACGGGCTCGACGACGTGAAGAAACAGGTCGTGGAGCACCTGGCAGTCCGCAAGCTCGCTGGCTCCGGTCGTGCCGATGTACTCCTGCTCGTCGGACCTCCAGGTGTAGGAAAGACCAGTATTGGACAGGCGATCGCCGATGCCACCGGCAGGAAGCTCCTCCGCGTCGCCCTCGGTGGCGTGCGGGATGAAGCCGAGCTGCGCGGTCACCGAAGGACCTACATCGGCGCTCGACCCGGCCGCTTGATCGAGGGCTTCCGTCGGGCCGGCACAGCCGATCCAGTGATCCTCCTGGACGAGGTAGACAAGCTAGGCACCGGCCACTGGGGCGACCCGGCGTCGGCGCTGCTCGAGATCCTCGATCCCGAACAGAACCACGCCTTCACCGACCGCTATCTCGAGGTTCCCTTCGATCTGTCCAAGGCGCTGTTCGTGGCCACCGCCAACGACCTGAGCCGGGTTCCGGGACCCCTGCGGGATCGGATGCAGGTCCTCACCATCGCCGGCTACACCCGTGCGGAGAAGGTCGTCATCGCCCGCAACCACCTGCTGTCGACGGTGGCGAAGAACGCAGGTTTGCAGGCCGAAGATGTGGACTTCACCGACGAGGCACTGGGCGAGGCGATCGCCGGCTGGACCCGGGAGGCGGGCGTGCGCGAGCTGCAGCGTGTGCTCGGAAAGGTGTATCGCGCCGCAGCGGTGAGGAAGGCCCGCGGCTCCCTCGACGAGGCCCTCGAGATCGACGTCGACGAGCTGCAGGAGTACCTCGGAAAGCGCAGATTCACCGATGACAAGGCAACAGAGGAGGTCGCGCCCCGCCCCGGCCTGGCCACCGGTCTGGCCTGGACTCCAGTGGGCGGATCTGTGCTCTACATCGAGGCCTCACACTTCGCCGGCAAGGGCCAGCTCATCCTCACTGGCCAGCTCGGCGACGTGATGAAGGAATCCGCCCGTGCAGCGCTCACCTATGTGCTGGCGAACGCCAGTGACATCGGGGTGGATCGCGAGGTAATGACCGGAAAGGACCTGCACATCCACGTTCCCGCGGGCGGTGTTCCCAAGGACGGCCCATCGGCGGGCGTGACGATGTTCACCGCGCTGGCCTCACTGCTGTCGGGCCGAGAGGTCCGCACGGACGTGGCGATGACCGGCGAGGCGACTCTCCGCGGTCGGGTCCTGCCCGTGGGAGGCATCAAGACCAAGGTCCTGGCTGCGCATCGACACGGCGTAAAGCGGGTGATCCTGCCCAACAAGAACGCTCGCGATCTCGAGGACGTTCCCGACGAGGTGAAGGAGGATCTCGAGTTCGTGCTCGTCGACCACATGGAAGAAGTCCTGGCCGCCGCGCTTGTGGAACTGCCCACCGCGACGGAGGACTCGGAGAGCGCCGCGGCTTGACGACTGGGGGCGGTCGAGGCATGCAGCCGTCATGCCCGACCGCCCACCGCCCCTGAGCATCGCGCCCATGATGGACCGCACGTGCCGGCACTTCCGGTTCTTCATGCGGCAGATCACCAGGCACACCCAGCTCTACACCGAGATGGTCACCGCTCGCGCCGTCCTGCACGGGGACCGCGACTACCTGCTCGGGTTCCACGACTGCGAGCACCCGATCGCCCTGCAGCTTGGGGGCGACGATCCGGCGGAGCTCGCGGAGTGCGCGCGAATAGCAGCAGATCGGGGCTACGACGAGGTGAACCTCAACGTCGGATGTCCCTCCAATCGCGTCCAGCGCGCGTCCTTCGGAGCCTGCCTGATGAAGACGCCGGAGACAGTGGCCCGAGCGGTCGAGGCCATGATGGCCGCTGTCGATATCCCCGTGACCGTCAAGCACCGGATCGGCGTGGACGAGCTGGACTCCTACGAGCACATGATCCACTTCGTGGGCATCGTCGCCGCCACCGGAGTGCAGCGGTTCACCGTGCATGCCCGCAAGGCGTGGCTCGGAGGTCTCTCCCCCAAGGAAAACCGCACCGTGCCGCCCTTGCGCTACGAAGACGTGTACCGGCTGAAGCGCGATTTCCCGCATCTAATCGTCGAAATCAACGGCGGGATCGTCACCCTCGACCAAGCCGAAGACCACCTTCAGCACGTAGACGCCGTCATGATCGGCCGCGCCGCCTGGGACAACCCATGGCTCTTCGCCGACGTGGACCGCCGCTTCTTTGGCGACCAGCCTCCGACCCAGACCCGAGAGGAGGTTGTGGCTTGTATGTTGCCCTACCTCGACCGGTGGTCACGGGGCGAGCACCGCCTGCACCGCGTCACCCGCCACATGCAGAACCTCTACAAGGGTCAGCCGGGCGCTCGCCGCTGGAAGCGGATCCTCAGCGACGAATCCGTCGCTCCCGATGCCGGCCCCGAGGTGGTCGAAGGCGCACTGCGCGCGATCCGGCGCTGAGGTCGACGCCTAGCTCGACGATCCCTTGAACTTGTCGCGATCCTCGCGGAACAGGAAGTTGAAGGTCGTCAGACTGCCGTAGCAGCGCGTGATGTAGACCTGAAGTTCGGCTTTGTCCTTGGTCGGCAGCGCACCGTTGTTGTTGATCTTCTGCTCGAGCACGCGCAGCTTCTCTCGCACCGAGGTCACCTTGCGGAACAGGGAAAAGGCGTCGACATCCTTGACTGTGCGACCCTCTCCGTCGCGAAAGATCACCCGACCATCGACCATGCGACGCGCCAGGCGCACGTCGGTCCCCCCTTGGCTTTCAGCCAGAGCAGCCTTGGTCGCCTCGTACACGAGCTCGTAGATCTCTTCCGCGTCCATTTGACCTCCAAAGGGGGCACCGCATAACACGGTGGGCATGGCTCTCCTGGTTGCCAATGGCATCGAAAAGACGTTCGGAGATCGACACATCCTCAAGGGGTGCGATCTGCGAATCGACCCCCGCGATCGCGTCGGGCTCGTTGGGGTGAATGGCTCCGGAAAATCCACGCTGATGAGGATCCTCGGCGGGCAGCTCGATTCCGATTCCGGTGAGATCCACAAGTCCGGCACCCAGGCGATCCTCGACCAGGAGCCCGAGTTCGACCAGGGCACTGTCGGCGAGATCGTCGCGAGCGCGGTCGCCTGGCACCGTGAGCTGCTCACCGGCTACGAAGCGGCCCTTGAAGCGGGTGATCTGAACCTCTCTTCGACGCTGCAAGATCAGCTCGATCTGCGCGGCTGGGAGATCGACCACAAGATCGACGCCGTCCTGGACCGGGTCTGCGCACCGCCAAAGTCTGCGTCGGTGCGAACTCTCTCCGGCGGAGAAAAGCGCAGGGTCGCCCTAGCTTCTGTCCTCCTCCAGGCCCCCGATCTACTCTTCCTCGACGAGCCCACCAACCACCTGGACGCCGACACGATTGAGTGGTTGCAGGGGTATCTAGCAGGATATCGTGGAGCAGTGGTCCTGGTCACTCACGATCGCTATCTGCTGGAGACTGTCGCCGACCGAGTCATCGAGGTCGATCAGGGCCTCACGGTGGCCTACGAAGGCAGCTACGGCGACTACCTCATCCAGCACGCCGAGCGCCAGGCAGAGCGCGCCCAGACCCGCGCAAAAACCTTGGGTTTCATCGCCCGAGAAGCAGCATGGGCAGTCCGCTCTCCGTCGGCACGCAGCACCAAGCAGAAGGCGCGTCTGCAGCGGCTCGAGGCCCTCCGGGAGAGCGTCCCAGCCGCCCGCCAGCAGAAAGTGCGCTTCAACTTCAAGACCGGTGTGAGGAAGGGGTCCATCCTCCTCGAGCTCCACGGGATCTCGAAGTCCTTTGGCGACAACCACCTGATCGACAACCTCGACTTGAGCCTGCTCCCCAGGGAGAGGATCGGCATCGTCGGTCCAAACGGTGCCGGCAAGACCACCCTTCTGAGGATCATCCAGCAGGTGCTCGAGCCGGACACCGGTGAGATCCTCATCGCAAACCGGGCCAAGTTCGGGCTGCTGGACCAAGAGAGAACCGGCCTCAATCCCGAGCACTCGCTCTTCGAGGCGGCCGGAGATGGCAACGACCAGGTCAAGGTCGGACAGGAATGGATCCATGTCGCGAGCTTCCTGAACCGCTTCAGCTTCACCCGGGAGACCTTCGACCAAAAGGTGGCCGGCCTCTCCGGCGGCGAAAAAGCCAGGCTTCTCCTCGCAAAGCTCATGCTACAGGGCGCCAGCCTCCTCCTACTGGACGAGCCCACCAACGACCTGGATCTGCTCACTCTGCGCGTCCTGGAAGAGGCGCTCATGGGCTTCGACGGAACCGCGATCATCGTCACCCACGATCGCGCCTTCCTCGACCGCGTCTGCACGGCGGTGCTCGCCTTCGAGGGTGATGGACAGGTGACGCGCTACGCCTCTCGACGCCAGTGGCTACGCGCCCTCGACGAGCGCCGGAAGTCCGGGGCACCTGCCAAAAAAGCCGCTCCCAAACCCCGCAAGATCGCCCGCGTCGGTCTCAGCTTCAAGGAGAAGAAGGAGTTGGAGGCTATCCCCGCCAAGATCGAGGCCCTCGAACACGAGGTCGAGTCCCTGCAGGGCCGCCTGTCAGACCCGGCGATCTACCGGGACGAAACCGTCGACATTGCCGCGCTCAACCGCGATCTCGGGGGCCTTCAGGAGCGCGTGGAGGGCCTGTACGAGCGCTGGGAGAAGCTCGGCGAACTGGCCGGATGAACGGGCTCTTCGCTATGCTGGCGATCGCAGTGCTCGGGATCGGTGTTCCCGTGCTTCTCATCGCCCAGCAGCACCGCCTCGACCTGGCGACCATGCTCGCCGCCCAGCTCGGGCTGCAGAACGAGGGAACCGCCCTGACGGGGACATACAAGGGCATCAGTGTGTACATCGAGACCCTCACCCGTGGCGGCAAGCAGAATTCCCCCCAGTGGGCGCGGTGCACAGCGACCATAGACCCGCCCCTGATAGAGCTGCACGTGCGCCCCGAGTCCATCGTCGACACCTTCCTGAACCTGTTCTCCCAGAAGGACATCCAGGTCGGCGAGCCGGCCCTGGACAGCGCCTATCTGATCGTTGGGCCCGACGAACAGAAGATCCGCCAGATACTCTCTCACCCGACGGTCAGTCGGATCCTGCTCGTGGCGGTCGCCGACGGAAGAGAGGTCGAGATCACCTCAAAGACCGTGCGCATCCACGCCAAGGGCACCCACCTCGAGCAGACGGAGCGACGACTGGACGAGGCGGTCGCCCTGGTCCGCGCCATGGCCTTTGCTCAGAGCGGTCCCTGGGCGGAATTCGCCGCCAAGCACCGTCTGAGGATCGACAAGAAGACAGGCGTCGTCACCGGCAAAATATGCGGGATTCCCCTGAAGATCGACGAATACCGACCCACGTACTTCGGCGCTACGTATACCCGCATCGAGGCCCACCTCGAGCGCCCACTTCCGAAGGGAACGCACATCGTGCACACCGATCTCGGCAGCGGACCCAGCGAGATCCTGGGCGACCCAATCCTGGACTCCATGGTGCACGTCGCGACCAGCGACATCGAGACCCTACGCGCACGGGTCGTCTCCGATGATGCTCGAGGTGCGCTGCTGGAGATCGTGCACGGGCACCCCACCTCTCACGTCGAGTCCAGGACGGTCGTGGCGCTGCACGAGGGCATGTTGCTGGAGCTCGATGGGCCCGTCGAGGCGGTCGTCGAGCTTGCGTGCTCCTTGGCGTAGCTAGCGCTCGCCCCAAGGCCGCAGCATGACCTCGACCGTGAGCCACTTGGCAGCGAGCTCCGCCTGCCCGTCCAGGTAGCCATTGATCGCGATCTGGAAGGTATCTGGCCGTTCATCAGCCTTCAGCATCGCCGCAAACAGGCGTCGCATGGTGTGGTGGCAGCGGTCCTTCCACAGCTGGCTCGGGGGCTCGTCACCCATCTCTCGAAGCAGATCGCGAAGCATCTGGGGTCGCGGCATCGCCTTCAGTGCCTTGGTCTGCCCATACTCGACGTCACGACAGCGCTCGTCGCTCAGGTCGTAGAGTCGGCTGTTCGCGGCTGCGAAGATCCGCTGGTACACCTCGCGACTCATCACTCCTCCTCATGGGTTTGACTCCGGACTTGAACCTTGCGTTGGTCGATTCTCGCCTTCCCGGAGGACTTCTCCTTCAGTGTATCGGAGTCGAGCCATGCCCGGGCCGCAGCGTCCTGTTTGAGCGTGGCATCCCAGAACTTCAGCGTCGCCTCCTGAACGATCTCGACGTGTGCTCTCTTCTTGATGTCGCCGGACCCAATCCCGCCATAGCTGTGGTCCGCCTTGTCAATCCAGAGGAGCCAGCCCTCCCTGAGGTGGCTCCACGCCTGCATCCTCCACTCTGGACCCTTGCCCATGCGCTTCGCCTCGTCCTTGGACCCGACGACGAGCAGGGTCGGACTGACCATCTCATCCCAGGCACTTGGGCGCATTGCTGGCGAAGTTCCCGCGGGACTGATGACCAGAATCGAGTCCACTCTGGAGTCGGCGGTACTCACGGGTTTGCCAGTGGCCTCGTTGGTCATCACCAAGCCGCCGACCATCGTCGCGGTGTGAGCGCCGAGGGAGTGCCCGCCAACCCCGACATTCTCCAGGTCCACTTTATCCTTTAGACCTGCCTTCTCGACGAGCACGGGAACACGATCGAGGACCAAGGAGACCTCGATGGGCCGCTCGAGGACGTCCGCAAACTTGGGCTCGCCCCGGTCTTGATGGGACGGCAACAGCACCAGGTAGCCAGCGCGGGCCCAGTACTCGACGAGGGGTTTGTAGCCGTCTCGATTCCCATAGATCCCGTGGGAGAAGACGATGACCGGAAACGGCCCATCTCCATCGGGCCAGATCGCCCGGACCGGCAGTGGGCTGGCCGCGGTCCGCTTCAGCTCGGCGGTCTGGGTATGGAGGCCCGGCGCCGCGGCGTTCGCCGAGTACGCTAGGATTAACCAAGCTAAATAGACGATCTGCACGACTTGATCAGCGCAACGAGATCTCGGCGACGTGGGGGCTTGATCAGGTGGTGCGACGGGTTGGTCGGATCGTCGTCGTCAACACGTCCAGTGGTGACCACCATCGGCCTCGGCTCCATGCGTTCCACGAGCTCCAGGAGTCGCGAGCGCTGCCACGCACTCTCGGCCAAGGAGATGAGCACGATGTCGAAGGAGGCCGTGTTTGTCTGGCGCTGGAGCGTCTGGAGGCCCGCCGCGCAGGACGACACCGCGACGCACCGGGCGCCCAACACGTCGAACTCCATCGCTAGACAGCGACGCCCGGCCCCGCTCGGATCGATCACTAGCGCCGACATCCCCTCCAAGGGAGGATCGGCCGGATCGGTCTCGGTCAGGAAGGGAAGCCGAAGCGTGAACCAGACTCGTTGGGGTTTGCCGTCCTCTCGGTCCTCTCCGTGCTCGCCGCCGAGACTGTCGATGAGGCGCTCGGACATCGCCAGCTCAAAGGCCGCTTTGTCTAGCTTCATGTCCCCTCGGGTCCTCTTTCGCTGCGGCCCCCGCACCTCGAATCGAATGGTCGCCAGCTCGTCCGACCGATCGACGATGGTGGCGCGGAGCTCGAGGTCGCCCGGCTCGGCGTCTGCGACCACAGTGGTGATGGAGCGACGCAAGGCCTCGCGGATCTCCTCCACCGGACCCAAGAGGGCCGGCAACGACCCTGGCAGCAGATAGGCGAACTCCAGATCGGCGGCGTGCAGGCTCTCGATGATCTGATCGCGGACCTCGGCCACCATGTCGTAGACGTGGAAGGTGCCACCGCTCTCGATGGCGACCGCGTCGGTATGATCGGTCTCGACCATCTCGAGCATGTCGCCAAGAGCACGGCCCATCTCGGTCACCGTGTCGTTGAGCTGGTCACTGAGCCCGGCGTTGGCCAGCTCTGAGATTCCATTGACCACCGTGTTGAGCGCCATCCGGATCTCGCGCCTTAGGCCCTTTGCGGCGTCGAGCTCGGTGTGCATGGACTGGGCGAGCTTGTCCTGCATGTCCTGCAGCTCGGCAGTCAGGCGACGGTTCTCGGCAACGATGCGGTACTGGCTGCGCGCGCGCTCGATGGATGCGAGCAGCGGTCGGATGTCGTCCGAAGGTTTGATCACGTAGTCGAACGCGCCCTCACGGATCACCGCGAGGATGGAGCCCACCTCCTCGTCTCCGCTCACCACGATCACCGGAAGATGAGGATCGGCGCGGTGAACCGCCTTGATGACGTGGATGCCGGACAGGTCGGGCATGTGCAGATCGGTGATGACGATCTCTGGGCGAACCGTGCGCAGCGATGCGATTCCTCCCGCTCCACTCAGCTCGGTGTGTACATCCCAACCCAGCTCACGGAACTCCGGCTCGAGAGCCTCGAGGAAGATCGGCGAGTCATCGATGAGCAGCATCTTGTTTTGGATCGCCTGCAGCCGCGCCTCCGGCTCGCAAGTCTACCCGATGGGCCAGCGACCGTGTCAGAGGGGATCGCGCTCCGTTATAGGCAAGACTCTGCCGTTCGGGGTTCCATGGAGCGCAAGACCATTCTCGCGGGTGTCATCGCGGGCGCAATGGGGCTCGCATTGGCGTATCAGACGGTCCGCATCAACCGGCTCGCATCGCGGTTGGCTCGAATCGAGCGGCGAGCCCTCGACCAGGCTGCCGCGGACGGGACGGATGCCCACGTGCGCGAGCGACTCGAGCGCGCCAACGAGCGATCCAAGGCGGAGCGACGCGAGCGATGGAAGGGTGTGTGGCGAGAGTCGCTGCTCGTGGAGATCACTGCGTTTGCGGCCGAGAATGGCATTAACCAAGACCAAGCGGTGGAGATCGCCGACATCCTCGACGAACACGGCGAGGCCAACCGGGCACGCTGGGAGGCGGTGCACGACGGCGACGTACCCATCAAACAGGCGCGCCAGGAAACCGATGCCGCCCGGGCCGCCCTGAATGCGAAGATGACCGCGAGGATAGGCGCAGAAGCCTGGCAGAAGCTCGACAGGCGTCTGAACCCAGATCGGCTCGAGCGACCAGAGCGGCCCGAGAGACGGGAACGACCGGAAAGACTGGAGCGACCGGATAGACCAGAGCGACCGAGGAGGCGCTAGGTCCCCGTCTAGAGTTCCTTCACGATGCAGCGGCCAGCGGACTTCTGGCACTTGATGTTCCACTCCGACCCGGCGGTGAGCTCGATCACCTTGATGTCGGTGGGCACGCGGGGCTCGAAGAAGGCGACAACGGTATAGGACCCGGGTTTCAGTGCCCCCAAAGCCGTCTTTCGTCCGGAGGTATCCTTCAGAATCACCGTGATGTCCGCGTTCACGTGCACCGCTGGAGGCAGAGGCGGCAAACCGAGGTCGTCGGGGCCTGGATCGGGGACCTCCGCGACGCCGTCATCAGGCTCGGGATCGGCCGCTGGGTCGGGATTGGTCGCTGGGTCGGGATCGGCGGCTGGGTCGGGATCGGCCGCTGGGTCGGGATCGGCCGCTGGGTCGGGATCGGCCGCTGGGTCGGGATCAGCCGGGTC
>PJEL010000478.1_pt1 | contig 46688 bp, 31 predicted proteins | sample 1853271 | NCBI WGS metagenome assembly PJEL01 (sample SAMN08108733, study PRJNA415343) | Invertebrate metagenome, whole genome shotgun sequencing project. | host: Globobulimina | place: Sweden: Gullmar Fjord | collected 2015-08
CGACGGGAGGGATGTGCTCGGCGCGATCGAAGAGAGAGAGCTTGTCGCGCACAGTCTGCATCCAAGGCCCAAAACTCGCCGGCGCAAAGATGCCCTGATCGTCCAGAGCGACCGGCACCGGATCCAGCTGCTTGATGACCGAGCGCTGCCAGGCGTCTCCCCCACCCTTTCTCGTCCAGCGGCGCATGGCGAGGCCAGTGAGCTCGACCGTTCGGCCCAGGGTGAGCGGATTGCAGCTCGAGGAGGCCAGGTGGTACACGCGCTCGGCTCGACCCTCCACCGCTGCGGCGAGGATGAGGGTCATGCCCCGGGCCACGTCGTCCACCGGAATGATGTCGAAGGCGTGGTGACCGTTGGTGGGAAGCCGGCGGAAGCTGCTGGTGATCAGCCAGGCGAGGGGCCCAGCCGTGTTTGCACCCTCGTTCCAGCCGGGCATCGGATAGTTCCGTGCGCACTCCACGATAGACGGACGCACGATGACCAGATCGAGATCCCGGCGAGCGGCCAGGGTGTGCTCGGCGAGGCCCTTGGTATAGGTATAGATGTTCGGATATCCGAGGTCCAACGCGCGTTGTTTTCCGATCTCGATGCGCGCTCTCACCCGGTTTCCGGCACCTCCACTGCGGCAAGCCAGCTGGAGCGCCCGGATCTCGGCACCCACCGAGAACCGGTTTCCATTCGGTGCGATGCCCGGCGTGATCTCCTCAGCGATGTCTCCGGAGACGTTTCCCGCAACAAAACAGGTGCTGATGTGGATCATCTTTGCGGAGCAACGAACGGCAAAATCGGCGGCGTGATTCCCGCCCGCCACGTTCACACCCAGGGCGCGAATTGGATCGGGCTGGAAGTCGGTGACGCCGGCACAGTGCACGACCGCGTCGACGGAGCGAGCCAGGCGCTCGACGGTCTCGGTGTCCAGACCAAACCAGCGCTGCTCGACATCTCCGGAGAGCACCTCCAGCCGCTGCCCGAGGTAGGTCGCCAGGCCAGCGCCATGGGCCTCACGCAGGGGTCGGAACACCGGCGAAGTGTCGATGATCTTCTCGAAGCGATCGAGGGCGGTGTCCACGCGGCTGCGCGGGCGCACAATGACGGTGACCCGCGCGATCTCGGGCAGCTTGTCGAGGACCATCGCCAGCCAGACCTTGCCGAGGAAGCCGGTCACACCAGTGACGAGGATGTGTCGTCCAGAGAGGGCTTGCATCACGCCTCCACTACGGGCCAGTCGAGGTCGCGAGCGATCCGTCGCAGGCGGCGATCGGGGTGAACTGCGCACGGCAATCCGACCGCGGAGAGCATCATCGAGTCGGCACTGCTGGCGCCGTAGCCGCAGGAGGCCTGCAGATCGAGCCCGCGCTCCTCGGCGAAATCCCGCAGCCGTGCCCCGCCGACTCGCGAGATCACTGGCTCCACCAGGCGGCCGGTCGCCGAGCCGTTCCGAAGCTCCATGCGGTTGCAGAACACGTGATCGGCGCGAACCTGCTTGGCGAGCGGGGCGATGACCTCGTTTAAGTTGTCGCTGACGAGCACGACTCTGCGGCCGTCCGCTCGGGCGCGCTGGAGCAGATCCAGGCCAACTGGGAGCAGGCTATTCTCGAGATACGTCGCCCAGTATTCCTCACCCAGGATCACGAGGCGATCCTCACTCATGCCCCGGAGACCGAGCCAGGCCATACGGGTGGCCAGGGTCGGGTCGCCGCCGAGGGCAAACGGGGCCGAGAGGGCAACCGCTCCGAGTCGGGTCACCCGCTGAGTGAGCTCTTGACTATTGGCGGCCAACCAGCCCGCGGCCATCACCGTCGGGCGGCTGGTGAGCGTGCCCTCTACCCGGAAAAATGCAGCTGTCTTGGGATCCATGGAGGTCTCCGCCCCGGTACGGAACACGTCTAACAGAAACTAGACTGACATGTCAGTCTATTTTATTCACGGGGCAGCACTGGATCGAATCCGGCGATGGACCGATGAGCCGACTGTCGGTTCATAGACGGGAGGTGAACTCTGCTCAGGGACAGGCTCGCCGAAATCGCGGAGCGTCACGATCTAGAAGCGGAGCTTCGAGGAGAGCTGGAAGATCTGATGCAGCTGGTGCTGGTGGACTCGTTCAAGGCCACCGCTGTGCCCATCGTGCAGCAGACCGGTCCAGACGTCGCCAACCGCCCCCCAGAGCCCATCACGGAAGGCACTCTGGAAGACCTGGGAACCATTGGCCACGGCGGAATGGCGGAAGTTCGGCGGGTTCGGGACACAGCGCTGAACCGCATCATGGCGATGAAGGTCATCCACGCGCCGCTCCTGGAGCACCCGAGCTGGATCTCCCGCTTCATCGAGGAAGCACAGGCCACCGCCCAGCTCCAGCATCCCGGCATCATCCCAATCCACCAGATCGGGCAGCTCCCGGACGGACGCCACTACTTCACCATGCCAGAGGTCCGGGGACGCACCCTGCGCGAGGTGATTGCCAGGCACTTCTCCGGATCGGGGGACTGGAACACTCGCGGGCTCATCGGCGCCTTCAGACAGATCTGCGAAGCGGTCGCCTACGCCCACGCTCGGGGCGTCGTTCACCGCGATCTGAAGCCAGCAAACATCATGATCGGCGACTACGGAGAGGTCTTTGTCCTCGACTGGGGGATCGCAAAAATCCTCGGCGGGCTGACGGGTGACGAAGTGCCCGTGGTCACCGCCAGATCCCGTACCGCCGCCCACGTGACACAGCTTGGAGTGGTGGCTGGCACGCCCTCCTACATGCCCCCCGAGCAGGCCACCCGCGGCGTCCGCGACGTCGACGAGCGTGCTGATGTCTACGCCCTGGGCGCCATCCTGTACGAGCTCATGTCTGGAAAACCGCCCTTCGACGGGGAGGACGAGGATGAGGTCCTGGAGAAGGTCCGCACGACAAAGCCGCCAACGCCACGAGGACCGGACGAGCTCGTCGAGATCTGTCTGAAGGCGATGGAGCGGGACCCAGCCAATCGCTATGCCGACGCCGATGGGCTGGCCGCCGACATCAATGCCTGGCTCGACGGCGCCCGACATCGAGAGAATGCCCTGGACCTCATTCGCAGAGCCGAAGAGGTCCAGTCGGAGGGCATGTCACTGAGCGCCCAGGCTGTGGGCCTGCGAATTCGCGCCGACGCCGCGCTCGCCTTGATACCCGAGACCGCAACCGAGGGTGACAAGGCAGAGGCCTGGGGACTCCTCGACCGCGCTACACAGCTCGACAACGAGGCCGCTCGCTGCGAAGTCCAACGGGAGCAGCTGCTCAATGCCGTGTTCACGCACTGTCCGGACCTGCCAGAGGCCCACGCCGCCCTCGCCGAGATCCAATACCGTCGCCACCTCGCCGCAGAGCCCGATGAGCCGGCCGACGCTGCGAAGGCTGAGCTGCTGCTGCGAGAGCACACCTCGTCGCTGCCCGTCGACCATGCGGTCCGGCGCAGGTTCTCCGCGTATTTGCAGGGTGATGGCGCACTCACACTGATCACCGACCCGCCGGGTGCCCAGGTCCAGCTCTATGAGTACCAGCTCCGCAACCGCCGCAAAGTCGCGGTGCCCGTGCGCCATCTCGGCCGCACTCCCCTGCGCGAGATCGGCATTCCAATGGGCAGCTATGTCTGCAAAATCGAAGCCGTTGGGCGAGCGGTGGTCTGGTATCCGATCGAGATTGGGCGCCTGCACCACTGGTGCGGCATTGGACCTGGCGAAACAGGTCCTACAACCATTCGTTTGCCTCGGCCAGGACTCCTGGATGCCGACGAGAGCCTCATGCCCGCGGGCTGGTTCCAGGCCGGACCGGATCGCCAGAAGGTCTGGGTCGACGCCACCGTGGTGAAGCGCTCGAGCGTCACCAACGCCGAGTACATCGCCTTCCTGAACGCCCTCGCATCGAATGATCGGCTCGAAGAAGCCATCCGCTACGCTCCCCGTGAGCGCGCAGCTGCGGCCCAAGAGGGAGCCTTGATCTACGGCCTGAAAGCTGGAAGATTCCGACTGCAGCCCGACGCAGACGGCGATCTATGGCAACCGGACTGGCCGGTGCTCATGGTCGACTGGTGGAGCGCAAAGGCCTTTGCTGACTGGACCGCAGAGCGCAGCGGACGGCCTTGGCGGCTGGGAACTGAGCTCGAGTGGGAGAAGGCGGCGCGCGGAGTCGACGGGCGCCGGTATCCGTGGGGCGAGCACTTCGATCCGAGCTGGGCATGCACCTTGGAAGGACACACCGGACCTCCTCTTCCGCGTAGCGTCGGCAAGTTTGCAGCAGACAGCAGCCCCTACGGGATCGTCGGCATGGCAGGCAACGCCCAGGATTGGTGCTCAGAACCCACCGAATCGGACCAGAGCAACCTACCCAGGCCCGTACGTGGCGGAGGCTGGGGGCTGCCGCACGCGCCCCTGGTAGCTCGCAGTCGCCAGCACCCGAGCAGCCGCGACGAAAACACTGGATTCCGCCTGTTCTTCACGCCCGACAAGAAGGACTGACGATTGACTCCAGCATAGGCAATCCAGTACGTGGGTTCACTGGAGAGCTGACATGTTTTCAGTCCTGTTGTGTGGCCTGTTGCTGTGGGCGTCCCCCGCCGTCGCGGATTCGGCTGAGGACGGCCGCGCAGTGATGCAGGCCCAGGGCTGCATCGGCTGTCACAGCACCGACGGCACCGCACGAGTCGGACCGAGCTTCGCCGATCTCTATGGCCAAGAGCGCGAGGGCGTTACCGTCGACGAGGCCTACCTCAGACGCGCCATCGCCGAGCCCGATACCGAGCTTTCCCCCGGCTTTGCGGGCGGAATGATGCCGACCATGCCGCTCACCGAGGAACAGACCAACGACGTGATCTCGGCGCTCAAGGACCTCTCCGACAACCCAGATCCGGTCGAGCCGACCACCCTGTTGTGGTTGATCCTGGGCTCGGTGGGTTTTGTCGCCGCGCACCTGATCGGCTCCAGCCACCCGGTTCGCGAGCCGCTCGTCAAAAAGATGGGCGCCAACGCCTTTATGGGCCTGTACTCCGTCTGGGTCGCCCCATTCCTGGCACTGATCATCTGGGGCTGGATGCAGGCGCCCTTCATTCCCCTGTGGGATCCGGTGCCCTGGACCCGCTGGGTGCCCCTGCTGACGATGCCATTCATCCTCGTCCTGTGGATCGCGGGCATGACCACGGTGGGACCGACCATGGGGGGTTTCGAATCGCGCCTTGACGAAGAAAACCCGGTTCGCGGGGTGCTCGCCATCACCCGTCACCCCGCCAATCTGGCTCAGGGGGCCTGGGCACTGGTGCACCTCGTACCGAACGGCGACCTCGCAAGCCTGTTCTTCTTCGGGGGCTTCGCCACGCTCTCCGTCGTCGGCTCGATGCACATCGATCAGCGGCGCCGCCGGGCCTTTCCCGAGAGCTGGGCCGCCTTCGAGAGCCGCACCTCTCTCTTCCCCTTCGTCGCGATAGCCGGCGGACGAGCAAGCTTGTCTCTGCGTGAGATCGGATGGTGGAGGGTGGCGTTGGGCCTGGTCATCTACCTGGCGATCGTCCTGACTCACGCCTGGACCATGGGTGTCTCGCCCTTCCCCATCTCGTGGGGCATGTGACCGCACCCACGGTAGAGTGTGCGCGGGGGTTGCCATGGCGCTCGTCGTTCTCGTTGTCGCTTTGGTCAGTACACCCGCGAGCGGAGCGGAGTTTTTCGTCGATCCCGTGGCCGGTAGTCCGAGTGGAGATGGCAGCGCCGCCGACCCCTGGGGCACGCTGCAAGAGGTCGTAGAGGCCGGGCTAATCGAGACCCAGGAGTGGGATGCCTACCCCTATGATCCCGCCAGTTCCCAGCTCATACCCAGGGATGCTGGCGCGCCAGTCCAGCCCGGAGACACCCTGTGGTTGCGCTCTGGCTACCACGGTGACGTCTTCATTGAGCGGGCCTACAACTCCGCGACCATCACCATTGCATCGGAGTCGGGGAACACCCCTACCCTCGCCCACCTGACGATACGCAGCGCCAGCGACTGGGTTGTGCGGGGCCTGTCGATCAGCCCAACTCACGGCGGCCTAGACGACACGGCCTGGCTGCTGGCGGCGGAGTCTCACAACTGGTCAGGTCCCGTCCACGACATCCACTTCGAGGGCAACGACGTCTTCTCTGTCCCAGACGTTGCGGGCTGGACGGACACCGACTGGAACAACCTCGCCAACGACGGAATCAGCGCTGGCGGCGAGCGCATCACGATCCGAGACAACACCGCGACCAACGTCGACTTCGGGATCAGCGTCACCGCCACGGACTCGCTGGTCGAGGGCAACAGCGTCGTCAACTTCTCCGGAGATGGGCTGCGCGGCCTCGGCGACCGAACGACCTTCCAGTACAACACCGTGCGAAACGCCTACGACGTGAACGACAACCACGACGACGGATTCCAGTCGTGGTCGCTGGGCGACGACGGCGTCGGAACGGGCGCGGTCACGGGGATCGTCCTGCGCGGCAACATCATCGTCAACTACACCGATCTCGACCAGCCCTACCGCGGAACCCTGCAGGGAATCGGCTGTTTCGATGGGATGTTCGTGGACTGGGTGATCGAGAACAACGTCATCCTCACCGACCACTGGCACGGCATCACGCTGCTCGGCGCCGAGAACGCCACCATCGTCAACAACACCGTGGTCGACCTGAACACCGAGAGCCCAGGCCCGCCGTGGATCTCCATCGACGACCACAAAGACGGCCGGACCTCGACGGGTGTGATTCGAAATAACCTCGCTACGGCCTATATCGTTGGCACCGGCGTCACCGAGGACCACAACCTCACCGCGACGGATATGGCGGCGCACTTCGTGGACTACGCCGGCGAGGATCTCTCGCTGATCGCGAGCAGCGAGGCCGTGGACGCCGGGAGCGCCGATCAAGCGCCGGCGGACGACATCGCCGGAATCTCCCGGCCCCAGGGTGCGGGCATCGACATCGGCGCCTACGAACTGTTGGCGACATGTGCCGAAAACGGTGGAAGTTGCTGCGATGTGGGTGAGATCTGCTCCGACGCGCCGGCCGCGAGTAGCGACTGTGAGACGTGCTGCCTGGGAGTGTGCACGCAGGATCCCTCCACCAACGGTGACGACGACGACGATGACGCAGCCGGCAGTGACGATGGCGGCAGCGGGGGGTGCGGCTGCGCATCATCCGGGGCGGCATCTGGCCTGGTATTCGGGCTTCCCCTGCTCCTTCTGCTCGGGCGGCGCCGCAGGAACACCGCCAACGGTCGGTGACCGACAGAATTTCGACATTTGCGGCAAACGAAGTACTTGCGAGTATGGGAAGGGGCCAGCCATCATGGAGGAGGCCACCGGGGGCTGCGCCTTGCTGCGACTTGCACTTCTACTCCTCCTTGTTTCGCAAGCGTCTGCCGGCGAGAAAGCGGCCTACGAGATTGGCGTACGCGACGTGATCTCGGTTGAGGTCTACGGGGAACCCGATCTGTCCAACGACTACGAAGTCTCGGCAACCGGCACGATTACCGCGCCCCTCCTCGGGAGGCTGCCGATCGAGGGCCTGTCCCCCGAAGAAGTCGAGGCCTTGCTGACACAGAAATACCGGGACGGGCTGCTGAACAATCCGGAGATCTCGGTGCGGGTCAGCGAACATCGCAGTCAGCGGGTCGAGGTCTACGGTGCAGTCGAAAAGCCAGGCCCGTACTACCTCGATGGCCCAGCAACCCTCCTCGAGATGCTCGGCCGGGCGGGGTGGATCGACGAGAAGAAGAGCAGCCGCAGTGTCACCCTCCGTCGCAAGTCCGGCCAGATCGTTGCACTCTCGCTGACCGCCGTGATGAGCGGCGACGCCAACCCCGGGATGGTGGCTGGCGATGTGGTGTCCGTCGACGAAGGCCAGCTGGTGTACGTCGGAGGCGAGGTCGAGGAGTCCGGGCCCGTCGTGTACACCGACGGGCTCACCGTCATGCAGGCCCTACTCTTGGCCGGTGGGCCGAGCGCATACGCGCGCCTACGCAATGCATACATCGTTCGAGATGGGAAGAAGATCCCGGTGAATCTGCGCCGTATCCGCGAGGGGCGCGAAGCGGATGTCAGCCTCTACCCGGGCGATCAGCTCTTCGTCAGGGAATCACCCATCTGAGAGGCCGGAGTTCCGTGGCGATCAAGTACCTGTTGGATCGGATCCTCGGCGTGTTCGCCCTGTTGTTCTTAGCCCCGCTCCTGGCTTTGTTGGCGATCCTGATCCGCCTGGACGATTGGGGACCCGCGCTGTTCGTGCAGACCCGGCCCGGTCTGAATTGCGAGCCATTTCCGTGCTTCAAGTTCCGCTCCATGTTCGTGAATGCCGACGAGTTGCTGGACGAAAGAGCGCGTCCAACGGGCAATCGCATCACCCGAGTCGGCCGGATCCTGCGCAAGACCAGCCTCGACGAGCTGCCCCAGATCTTCAACATCGTCCGTGGCGAGATGTGCTTTGTGGGCCCTCGCCCGCCGATGATGGCCCATCTGCGCCGCTACAATCGACGCCAGATGGGGCGCTTTCGCGTGAAGCCCGGCATCACCGGACTCGCCCAGGTGAGTGGGCGAAACACCCTGAAGTGGACCCGGCGGATCGAGCTGGACAACCAATACATCGACGAGTTCACACTGCTCGGCGACCTGGTGATCCTCATCAAGACGGTGCGTGTCGTGCTGCTGCGGGAGGGCGTAGTCATCGATCGAAACCCCGGCCAAGTCGACGATCTGCCGCCACCTCGCCCCGAGGGCGCGCCGATCCCGGAGGCTTGATGGCCATCGATCGCGAAGACAACCTGCTGGCCGCTGCGTACGCGAAGGATCCCGAAGACGAGGCCTTCCTGAGCTGGCTGAACGAGGTCCTCGCTCCGCTGGAGCAGCAGCGATACCGCGACATCGAAGACCGGCTTCCAACCGTGCATGTTCTCGGCTGTCCCCGCTCCGGGACCACCCTACTGACCCAGCTGATCGCCAGCCATCTGCGCGTCGGTCCCATAAACAACCTCATCGCGGCGTTCTGGAGGGCGCCGACCATCGGGATCCGGCTCTCCAAGCGCTTCATCACGCCGGGACAGGAGAGCGCCTACCAGTCGGACTACGGGCGGACTGCCGCGATCCACGAACCCCACGAGTTTGGATACTTTTGGTCTACGATGCTGGGATACCGCGTGATGGGCGCTCCGTCGGAATCCGAGCGAGCGGCGGTGGACTGGATACGACTGCGGCGGGTGCTCGTGCAGATGACTCACGCCTATGGAGTACCGGTCGTGTTCAAGCCGCTCATGCTGATGTGGCATGTCGCCGAGCTCATCGAGAACCTCCCGAGATCCTGCGTTTTGTGGATTCGGCGCGATCCCGTCGACAACGCGCTGTCGCTGCTCGAGGCGCGCAAGAAGTACTCTGGAGACGTGAACGCCTGGCTGTCGTTGCGTCCGGACGAGTATGCCTGGCTCAAGGACGAGCCAGTCGAGCGTCAGGTGGCGGGACAGGTGGTCTTCCTCGAGCGCGCTCTGCGGCAGGAGCTCGACCGCGCAAAGTGGGTGAACTGCCTCGAGATCCACTACGACGAACTTTGTGCGGATCCGGCTGAGCAGCTGGAGCAAATCGGTGCCTTGATCGCGGTGAACGGCGGGTCCGGCTCCCTGCTCGGTCCTCTCCCAGGCGGCCTGCGGCGGAGGGGTGGTCCAGCGGGGGATCACCAGGTTCGCGACGCAATCGCGGCGGCGATCACCGAGTTCGAGGGCACGTAGGCGTCTATAGCAGACCCATGGTCTGAAGCATCATCCGGTTGACCCGGTGGACGTCGTACCGCTCGACGCAGTAGCGATAGCTCGCCTCTCCCATGCTCGAAATCAGAGCCGGGTCTGCGACGAAACGCAGCATCGCGTCGGCGAGGGCCTCTTCGGAATGCAAGGGGACCAGGAATCCGGTCTCGCCATCGCGTACCGTCTCGCGACATCCGGGCGCGTCCGTCGTGATGATCGGCTTGCCCGTTGCCATCGCCTCCAGCACCGACCTGGGGGTCCCCTCGCGATAGGACGGAAGCACGAAGACGCTGCAGGACTCCACAAACGGCCGCACGTCCGACTGCCAGCCACAGTTCTCGATCAGCCCTTCGTCTTCCCACGCGGCGATCTCGGCGGCGGTGACGCTGCTCGGGTTGTCGTCCACTTTCCCAAGGAGTCGGATCTGCACGTTGGGGTATCGGGCTTTGACGATCCGGCTGGCCCCGATGAGCTCTCGCAGGCCCTTCTCTCGCAGGAAGCGACCCATGAACAGAAAGACCACCCGGTCGGTCACCGCCGGCACCCGGTTGTGCAGTGCGAGATCGACTCCCGAACCGTCCACCACGACCGTCTTGGCCTGGGGCAGCAACCCTCGCTGGGTGAACTCGTCCCGGTCATCGCGGTTCTGAAAGAAAACCGCCTCGTTGGCGACAAAGGCCGTGCGGTACAAGGTGCACGCGATCCGGCGGATCACCCGGGTGCGAGGGGCGTCATCGATGAAGAGATGGCCCAGGCCAGTGACCGCGGAGAAGCGGCGCGGCACGCCAGCAATCCTCGCCGCAATGGAGCCGTAGATCACAGGCTTTATGGTGTACCCGAGGGTAACATCTGGCTGGATCACGCGAAGCTTCCGGACGAGCTGAACGAGGGCTCGGCCGTCCGCTCGGGGGCTCATGCCAGTGCGCTGAAGGTCAGTGGGAATGAAGTCGACACCGATGGCGGCCAGCTTCTCGGCAGCACCAGGCATCAGATCTGGAGCAAGGGCGGTGACCTGGTGGCCTTCGGAGACCATGGCCTCCATGAGCTTCCCTCGAAAGTTGAGGAGCGAACGAGGCCAACTCGCAATCAGAGCGACCCTCATCGGTCTCCTGGGTGGGCCGGTAGCGGTCGCCGATAGGCTGGGAAGAACCCATGCGGGTCCACCTTTTGTCCTGCGGTGCGCTCCCACTTAGCGACGCGGCGTTGGTAGTCCACCTCGTCGCAGACTGGTCGCCAGGAGCGGAACGTCGCACGATGGCTCGAAAACCGGCTCTTGAAAGAGAACAGGGAGTCGTCTTCGGCTCCCAGTCCGCCGCCAAGGTGCAGCACCCGTGCCCCAGCTTGCAGGGCAAATCGCCTCGCGAAGTCTTTCTGGAGGACCATCGGAGACCGCTTCGAGTGTGCGGCATCGGAGCCCCCAAGGTGGTACTGGGCGAGTTCTCCGACCACCGAGTACAGTCCGGCGCTCACGACGACCCCGTCGTGTTCCACGAAGATCAGGTGCAGATGTCCGGCGGTGGCCTCGCGAAGCCGCTCGAAGTAGGCGCGATCGAAGAAGTACCAAGGAGCCGCTCCGACATGGGTCATGGTGGCGTGGTACAGGCGGACGAAATCGTCGAGGTGTTCCCAGTCCGGGTCTCGCGCTGGCGCATAGCCTTCCTTCAGTGCCTTGCGGACCTTTCGCCGGGTGGAACTCGAGTAGTCGGCGAACGACGCGTCGGCCCCAGCTGCGAGATCCATGAAGACCGTTGTGCCATGGGTAACGACCTCGGCCGCTTCCAGAGCACCGACCGGCTCGACAAGAAGCGGATGCAGGCGGACAAAAGCGCAGCAGACGTCTGCGCTCGCCAGGCCCGAGACCAGCTCTTGGACCGCGCCCGACACATCCGCGGGATCGCCCCAGAACAGCGGGCAGGGATAGCCATAGGGCGAGATCGCGTCACGCCCTTTGTCACCGAGGGTGCGCAAGATCAGGGGCACGAAGACCGACGCTCCCCCATGCTGCGCCAGGATGGCGACCGGCTCGCCAAGCATCCGAGTCGCCTCGACGCGGCAATAGCCGGGAAGGTGGTAGAGGTCGTGCTTCTGAGCCGCCAACGCCGCCAGCCAGCGGGGATCGTCGGGACCCAGCCAGTGGATCATGGACGCTCCCGCCCCTTTGTGACCATGCCGCGCAACGCACCCCCTGTGCAGATCGAAGAGAAGTAGACGTCAGGCCAAGCAATGTTCCATCTAGGGAGCGCCTTCGCGTGAAAAATTTCTGAAGCCGCCATTGAGTCCTGCGCCTTGCCCACAAACATCTGTAACATGCGTATGAGGAGAGCACATGGCCCGAATCTGGCTATCCCCTCCACACGTCGGAAAACGTGAGCGGGAGCTGCTTCTAGACGCATTCGATTCCAACTGGATCGCACCACTCGGACCCCACGTAGATGGCTTTGAGCGCGAGTTCGCCGAAGCAGTGGGAGCAGGCCACGCCGCCGCCCTGAGCAGCGGCACTGCGGCCCTGCATCTCGCCTTGCTGCTCCTGGGAGTAGGTCCGGGTGATCTCGTGATGGTGTCGACCTTCACGTTCGCCGCCACAGTGAACGCCATTCGCTACGTCGGTGCAGAGCCGGTGTTGGTGGACAGCGACGAGACCTGGACGATGGATCCGGCTCTCCTCGCGCTGGCCCTACAGGAAGCGAAGGCCCGCGGAGATCGGCTCGGCGCGGTGATAGTGGTCGACCTCTACGGCCAGTGTGCGGACTACGACGCCATCAACGAAGTGTGCGCGGTGCACTCTGTGCCGGTCATCGAGGATGCCGCCGAGGCGTTGGGATCGACCTATCGCGCCCGAAGTGCCGGCACTCTCGGGGCGATGGGAGTGTTCTCCTTCAACGGCAACAAGATCATCACTACCAGTGGCGGCGGCATGCTTGTAAGCGAGAGCGCCGAGCACATAGAGCGGGCACGATTCCTGGCGACCCAGGCCCGAGACCCCGCTCCGCACTACCAACACTCGGTGATCGGATTCAACTACCGGATGTCGAACCTGCTCGCGGCCGTTGGGCGAGGCCAGCTCGAGATACTCGCCCAGCGAGTGGCCCGAAGAAGGGCGATCCGGGAGCGGTACGTCGCCGAGCTCGGGTCGCTCGCGGGCGTGGATTTCATGCCCCTGGCAACGTATGGAAAGTCAAACTGTTGGCTTACTACGATGACTATCGACCCCGAGGCCGCGGGCACAGATCGAGATACCATCCGGCTGGCCCTCGCGGAACACGACATCGAGAGCCGGCCAGTGTGGAAGCCGATGCATTTGCAGCCGGTATTCGCAGCGTACCGCGCCTACCTCACAGGAGTGTCCAACGATCTGTTTGCTCGTGGACTGTGCTTGCCGAGCGGGTCGTCGCTCACCGAGGACGACCAGGGTCGAGTCATCAACGCCTTCCGCATGACCGCGGTTTGACCGCCTGATGCCCCCGGTGCGCAGAGCGTGGATCGGCGCTCTTCTCGTCGTTGCCTGGCTACTGCTCTATGTCGGACTTGGCGGGCGTCGCCTGGAAGCCCAGCTCCTCGCTCACCTCGTCATGCTCCTGAGTACGCTGGCCTGCCTGTGGCTACCGGATCCGACCCTGCGCAAGATGCAACGGCTAGGCCCCCTCTGGGTCGGGATGTCACTCCTCGGCGCGGCCATCATCATCGGGTTGATCCCACTGCCAGCCAGGGTCCTGGGTTGGGTCGCCCCCGGGATCATCAATGTCCACGGACCGACCTGGCACACCCTATCCACCAGTCCCGAAGAGACAGCCAGCCGACTCTCGCTGTGGGTGCTGTTCTTGGGCATGGGGACTGCTGCCGGAATCTGGGCGACTCGGCGAGGTTCAATCGAGCGGTCAGGCCGCGTCGGGGTCATGTGGTTCTGTTTTGTGCTGCTCTTCGCTGTCGCACACGCCTGGTTCGGAATCGACGAAGTGCTCGGAGTGATCGCTACCCCCTTGGGGCACCACCGACCGCTCTTCGCACCGTTCGTCAACGACACACACCTCGCCACAATGCTGTTGCTGTTGTTGCCGATCGCAGCCGTGCAGATGAGGTCACCCCACTCGGCCGCGGCGTGGGTCAGCGTCGTCGTCTCCGTGTGCATCTTCGCCGGCGCCTTCGCGCAAATCGCCTCCCGCGGAGCGACGCTGGCCCTGCTGGCGATGGCAGGCATCGCATGGGCTTCCGGGGACAGGAGAAGACAACTCTGGAGCGCGACAGCCCTCTTCGCTCTCGGAGCGCCAACGCTATGGGCCGGATGGAACGGGTATTTGACTGACATCGGGCGGCTTCGGGCCTGGCGAGACGCCGTACCGATCCTCTGGGAGCATCCACTCTCCGGCACGGGACACGGGGGGTTTGAGATGACATTCGCCGCTCACCGGACGAACCTGGAGTTTCTTCGCTGGTCCCATCTGCACAACGACGGCCTGCAGTGGGTGGTCGAAGGGGGGGCGATCGGACTGGTACTGGGAGGCTTGGCGCTCTTCCTCCTGGTTCCGCCAGCAGCCTTCAAAGGCGATGCTCTTCCCTGGCTGGTGGGGTGCATCGGCGTGATGCTGCACAGCCTCGTGGAGTTCCCCTTCCATCTGCCGAGCCTCGCCGCGTCGGTGGTCGTCGTCATCGGCCTCGTTCACGGGTCGAGGTCTGGTACTCGCTTCGCCGAGTGGCCGGTCTCGCGGGTGCGTGTGGTGGCGCGCGTATTGGTGTTTCTTCAGCTCGGGGCGACGATCTGGAGCGGTCGGTCCCTCATCCAAGACCGGGCCGTGCGCGACGTGGAGTCTTGGAGTCTCAATGAACCCGCAGCCGAGCGAGCAGCCGACGTACTGCGCCTGATCGCGCCATGGCGAGCCGAGATCCGGATGCTCGAGATCTGGGAGGCCGAGGCTTCCGGCGAAACGGCAAGAGCGGCTTCGCTGTCCCAGCAGGTTGTGAAACGCTATCGCGCCGACGACACGGTGCTCCGCAGGGCGGCCCTGGCGTTGATGCGGTGTGGGGAGCTCGATGCTGCGCGCGAGGCACTGGAAACCTCGATCGCGCAGAATCCCGCTGACTGGCGCAGCCCTGTCATCCTGGCCAGGCTCAACGAGAGAGTCGGTGCAGATACCGCTCTCGAGGACTGGAGTCGCGCGCTGCGACGTGGTGCTCCAGTTGAGTACCTCGATGAGGCCTGGCGGGTGATGCCAGAGGGAATCGTCTGGCTCGACGCCCTTGCCGGATCCGCCGACCCCGCACGGTTCTCGTCCGCATGGGGAGCGTTGTTGCTACAAAAGGGACAGCCGGGGGCCGCACTCCTTGCCTTCGAGCAGGCGGCACTGATCGGTCCATCCACAGGACACGCCTACAACCCCAACTATCTTCGACTCCTGGCTCGAGACGGCCGCCACCGAGAAGCACTGAGACGCACCGGATTGGGTCTCGATGCCGGCACTCAACGGGGAGTGTTCTTGACGATTCGGGGAGATCTCCTCTACGACCTCGACCAGGTGAACGCCGCATTCAACGCCTATCAAGCGGCGGTGGCATCAAGTCCGGAAGCGGCCGAGAACTACATCGAGCGGGCCGCCTCCAGCCGCGGCATCGTGGACGCGGAACAGCGCTACAGAGCACTCATACTAGCATATGGTCCCAACCCATGGGGCGCCCTCGCCCTGGCCAGCGCCTACCGGGATTCCGGTGATGTCCAGTCCTGCCGAGCGCTGATTCGTCGAGTCAGCCGCCAGGATAGCGACCTCTTCGACGACGACCGAGTTCGCAAGCTGAATGCCCAGTGCAGAGATTTCCCTGACGAGCCAATTGTAGACGAAGGCAGCAAAGGGAGTGCACACTAGGCAAGACGGTGGGTTCCTTGAATGCAGCCTGACAAATCGCACATGCGAACACTGGGGCTCGTAGATTTATGGGCGTTACTCCAGCTTCATTGGAGTGTCGTCGCAGCTTTCGCGACGTGTGGGATGGGCTCCGCTCTGATCTTGAGCCTGTTGATGACCCCGCAGTACGAGGCGACGACACTGCTGTACCTGTCGCCAGTCGCCGGGCAGGAGATGAAGGTCGACAAGGTCGTCGACAACGAGATGTTCCAGCTGCGCAACCGCAGGATGTACGAACAAACCCAGCTGCGAGTCATCAGGAGCCGCACCCTCCTGGAGAAGGTGATCCGCGAGTTCAACGGGCTCGGATACACCAGCCTGACTCCCGATGTCGAGGGCGTGGAAGCCCTTGCGGAGATGATGCGGGCGATCCCCCAGCAGGGCACGGAGCTATTGGCCATCTCGGTCCGATCGCCTGACGCCGAGCAGGCCGCCGTCCTCGCGAACCTCGTCGCAGAGGTCTATCAACGCCACACCCTCGATACCCATCAAGGCGCTGCTCTCGGCGCCCAGGAGTGGATCGAGGATCAGCTCGCGGAATGGAGCCTGCGGATCGACGACGCCAACCGGGCTCGATTGGCATTCCAGCGTGAGAATGGCGTGGCGGCATCGTCCGCCTCCGATGTCACGGCGCTGGGTGCACGCGCCGACGCACTGAACGCGGCGTTTGGCACGGTCTCAACCGAGCGGGTCGTGCTAGAGACGACCATCGCCGGCTACAATCGCCTCCTCGAAGCGCGCCTGTACGAAGACCTCGCCAACGATATGGGCACCCCGCTCCTGGTGGCCCTAAGCAACGAGTACGCCGACGCCGTCCTGGAAGAGGCCCAGCTCACGGCGAGATATGGCGAACGTCACCCCAAACGGATCGGCTCTACGACCAGATTGGAGGCGATTAATCACGAAATCGCGCTCGAGGTGGAGCGCGCACTCAAAGCCGAGAACTCGCGCCTGGGTCTGCTCCGGGAACGCGAGTCCTCGCTAATGGCGGAGATCGAGGCCACCGATCTGGCATCTCTCGGCGCCGAAGTGAAGAAAGCCGAGTTCGCTCGCTTGGATTCAGAGCTATCTCGCGCGCGGGAGTTCTATGCGACGCTGTCGCAGCGGTTTGGAGAGGTGGAGCTGCAAAGCGAGACCCAGCTCAGCTACCTGCGGGTAGTCGAGCCCGCGATCCCGTCACCCGACCCGGTCTCACCGCGTACGCTGCTCAATCTGCTGGCGGGCTGTTTCCTGGGCCTGTTGGGCGGCATGGCGGTGGCATTGGGGCGGGAGTACTTCGACGATACCGTCGGCACGCGGCTCGACGTCTCGGTCCACCTGGGTGTGCCATTCCTAGGCTTTGTCCCCAAGATCGACGACGACGGCGCGCCCGCCGACAGCGCCCTCCACACCCTACACAATCCGCGCTCTCTGACCGCGGAGGCCGTGCGCGGGATCCGAACGGTGCTGGAGCTGAATCCCACAGGTGCAGCGCCGCGTCGACTCCTGGTGACGAGCGCAGTGTCGTCGGAGGGCAAGACGACGGCCGTGGTGCTTCTGGGTGTCGGGTTCGCCAACCTCGGTCGCCGGGTCCTGCTCGTCGACGGAGATCTGCGAAGACCACGCCTCCACAAGGTATTCGGCACCTCGCTCACGGGTGGCCTCACCAGCTACATCCGGGGAACCCCGCTCGCGGAGGTCGTGCACAAGACCGAGGTCGCCAACCTCGATCTGCTACCCGCCGGGCGGAGTGGAGACTCGCCGACCGAGCTCTTGGCGGCCGCTGGCACTGGCCGCATGTTGGAGGCGATGAACGAGGACTACGATCTGGTGATCGTCGACTCGCCGCCCTCGATGCTGCTGTCCGACACCCAGGTCCTCAGCCCCCACGTGGACGGCGTCATCATGGTCGTGCGGGAGATGACGGCCTCCCGCCGCGTCATTCGCGGGACGATCAGCGGGTTGCAGCAGGTCGGGGGCAAATTGCTCGGCGTGATCATCAACGATGTCGATCTGGGCCGTCGCGGAAAAGACGCTTATGAATACGGATATGGGTACGGATATGGGTACGGCCTAGCCAGGGATTCCGAGCATGCCGGGTGAGCTGGGGGCCACCGCTCTCGTGACCGTCATTGGGCTGCTGATCGCAGTCTGGGCGCAAGAGGGCATGTCTCGGGACGAGGCGCGGTGGTTCTGGTGGAGCGTACTGGCCCACTATGGAGCCTTCCTACTGCTGACTGGCATGCAGCGAGGCTCAACGCAGGATGCGTCGGACATGCTCCGCTATGTCTACTTTGGCCAGCTGCTCGCCGAAGACCTGCAACGCGACTTCTGGGGTGTCTTCCCGCAAACGGTGGCCGCCTTCTTCCACCAAGACTCCAGCCTTGCCGTTCAGATTCCAGGCAAGGCGACTGCCGGAACGATGACGGTCCTGACCAGCTGGGTGTGCCTGGTTGTGGGTCGCTCACTATGGGCGAGCAACGCCGTCTTCATGTTCGCGAGCATCCTTGGCAAGCTCGCGCTCTACAAGGGGCTCAGCGCCAGCTTCCCAGAAGACCTCCGGACCCGCGTTGCGATGGTGACGTTCCTGATTCCGTCGTTCGTGTTCTGGACCGCCGGAATCGTCAAGGAGTCCGTCGCCATGGTCGGCGTCGGAATGGCGGTGCTCGCGCTCTCCAGAGTGCGCGCATGGTTATCGGAGCCCAGAACGGGAAATAGGGCGCTACAAACCCAGATTTTGGTCGAGGTTGCCCGGCTGTTCGGCGGCGTGCTGCTCGTGGGGTTGGTGAAGCCGTACATCCTATTCGTCCTGGCCGGCGCCACAGCGGTCTGGTTGTACTACCACTGGGCAACCCTGGACGGAGGAGTCGTGCAGTTCCGCCCCCTCGCCCTGGCGGGAATGGCAGGTGTCGCGGTTGTGCTCATCCTCGGCCTGGGACAGCTATTTCCAGACTTCGCGGTGGAACATGTCGCTGGGGAAGCAGCAAATCGGCAGAGCTACGCCTACAAGAGCGAGGCGCGTTCTGCCTACCTCATCGGCGACTCGAGACAAGTATCGTTGATCGGACAAGCAGGATTCGCTCCGGCCGGCATGATCACCGCCTGGTATCGGCCCTTCATCATCGAGGCGCGGTCACCAATGGCACTGATCAGCGCGCTGGAGGGCACCGCGTTCCTCCTCGTCACGCTACTGGCGCTCGCCAGATTGGATACCCACAACCTGTGGCACTCCATGTCGCGATGGCCGTGGCTCCCGTTTGGGATTTCATTCGCCATCGTGTTCGGCATCGCGATTGGATTGGTCACGAGCAACATGGGCACGATGGTGCGCTATCGCGTTCCTCTCATGCCATTCTTGGGGTTGGTACTCGCTATCTGGAGTCTCCCGAGGCACAGATTGGCGGAGCTACTGGATCGCCAGCCGGCATAGCGCGCACGGCCAGCCAGTAGATCGTCGCGCTACCGATCAGGTAGACGAGCTGTGAAGCTATCCAAGCGTACGCCGCACCGTAGAGCCCGTGATCTGGGATCAGGACCACGCAGCCCACCAACATGAAGATGAACACGACCAGGGCCAGTGGCACCTGGTGAACGAAGTAGCGCGCCGCGTTCGCGAGGCAGTCCCCGAGCCAGGTCAGGTACGACAGCGCCCCGGCCACCATCACCAACACAAACAAGCCCTCGTGCTCGGCGTACTCCGCCGTGGCGAGGAGCGTGATCAGCTGCACACCGAACAACCACGCCACGGCGACACCGGCCACGCCAAGTCCGGCCCCCGCAGCGACAACAGACAGACTCAGCCGGACAAAGGCAGACTTTCGCCCACATGAGTAATTGACCGCGAGTCGAGGAGTCGCGGCTTGGCCCATCGCAGTGACTACAATCGTGCCAACTTGTACGATGTAAGCGAGGGTGCCAAAGACACCGAGTGCACCGATGTCGAGGATGTATTCGATCGCGTATTTCGGCACGTTGATGGTCACAGACGTCAACATCACGACAACGCCCAGCGGTAGTGCAATTCGGGTGATGGCGACGACCGTCTGCCACTGAAAGCGCGGAAACAGATCGGCATACGAGTCCAAGCTCGAGGCCACGAGGAGTACGTCGTGCAGGGTGAAGACCGCCAGCCAGATCGCGAGCTGTGCCATCAGAGCGAGGCGGAGGCTTCCAGTGAACCAGATCACGACGACGAAGGAGGCCAGGTTGACCAGCCCCCGGATCATGAGCGAGCGCGCTACCCAGTCCAGGCGTTCCAGTTGCTGAAATCGCCCATAGGTGAGGTCGCTTCCCAGCTCGACCGCCTTGGCCAGAGCCATCCATCCGATGACCGAGCTCTCAGCGCCGTCATACGGGCCGACAAGGAGCACGACCCCTACCGTGACCAGCGCGAACGCGACCCCGAAGCAACGCTGACCGGCATAGTCCGCGAAGGCGAACATGCCGTTGGGATCGGTGGCCTGCACGGCACGGAGATTGAGGCTGTAGAACGCCATTATCGGGGCACACACCGCGAGCGCGAGGATGTAGTCTCCGACGACCTCGGTTGAAGTGAGCTTGGCCAGCATCATCAACATGCCGAACCGGCAGCCGGCCATCACGACGTTGCCAACGAGCATCCACGAGAAGTTCATCTTCAGTGAGATGCGGCGAGGACCGGAGACCGTCATTGGGTGTCCAGCCACGCCTGGAGCATCAGCACGTCCCAGAGCGGCTGCTTCCAGTCTCTCTTCCCGGCCAGGTGCTCACGCCAGCGATGACGGATCGGCGCGGGCTCCAAGAGGCCCTGTTGTCGGAGGCGCCGCTCGTCGAGCAGTCCCTCCGCCCACTCTCGCAGCGGCCCCTTCAACCAATGGGACACGGGAATGCCAAAGCCCTTCTTGGGTCGATCCAACAGCGTCCGCGGCACGTGGCGGTCCAAAATCCGTCGCAGGAGATTCTTGCTTCGCCCGTTCTTGATGTGCATCGAAAGCGGAATCGCGGCGGCCAGTTCGATCACGCGATGATCGATGAGGGGGACGCGGACCTCCAGGGAAGAGGCCATCGACGCGCGATCGACCTTCACCAAGATATCCCCTGGCATGTACCCAACGAGGTCCGCGTGCATCATCTGGCGCACGAAAGGCTCAACCGAAGCGCGTCTCGCCGAATCTGTCCATGCAGTCGAGTGTTCGCGAGCGCCTAGAACAACACGCCCTGGCGCCTGCCACGAGGAGGTCAACATTCGGAAGAGCGCGTCGCGGTCTACTGCGGCGAGCACCCCTGCCACTTTGGGAATGGTGATGCCGGCGGGTCGGCTGGTGAGCCTCGCAGGCAAGACTCCGGAAAAGGCCGAAAATGCGCGATCGTAGGTCGCAATGCTCACGCCAGTCAATCCCAGCGCAGCTCGACGCCGCACTCTCTCGGGCACCCACCTCGCAGCCCGCCAGAGCCTGGGAACCTCTACATAGCGGTTGTAGCCACCGAAGACCTCGTCGCCGCCGTCGCCGGACAGACAAACCGCGACCTGGCCTCGAGTCAGGGCGCAGAGGATTGCGGTTGGTATCTGGGAAGAATCCGAGAAGGGCTCGTCGTAGAGCGCGGGCAGTGAAGGCACCAGATCGAGGGCGTCGGTCGGCCCGACAAACAGCTCTGTGTGTTCCGTTCCGAGGTGGGCAGCCACGGCGCGGGCATGGTGGGACTCGTCGAACTGCGCGTGTTCGAACCCGATACAGAATGTCCGGGTGTGAAGGTTCTCGGCCACCATCAGTGCAGCGACGGTGGAAGAGTCGATGCCTCCGGACAGGAATGCACCCAGGGGAACATCGGAGAGCATTCGCCCTCTGATCGACGCCCGCAGGGCCTCCTCGACCGCTTCCAGCGCATCATCCTCCGTTCCAGTGAACGGCTCTTTCGCGGCACGTTCATAGACGTCCGCTGCTCGCCAGTAGCTCTCTGGACGCCAGCTTCCCCGCCCTCCGTCTTCGCGAGGCAGCGGGTCGAATCCGGCGGGATCGGCGCTCGAAGGGACCGTGAGCAAGCATCCCGGCATCAGCTTGTAGACGCCACTGTACACGCTCCACGGGGCGGGGATGTAGCTGTGCCGAAGCTGGAGAGCGACGCTGTCGCGATCGATATCCGCAGACCAGGCGGGGTGGGCTCGCAGCGCCTTCAGCTCGGACCCGAACAGGAACCGCCCGGCGACGAACCCGTAGTACAGCGGTTTGATCCCCAGTCGATCGCGGAGAAGATGCATTGCACGCTCTCTTCGGTCCCAGACCGCAAGGGCGAACATGCCAACGAAGCGCTCGGCACTCCGACGTAGCCCCCACTGCTCGAAGGCGGCCAGCAGGACCTCGGTGTCCGACGTGCCGCGGAAGCGATGTCCGAGCCCCTCGAGGACCCTTCGAAGGTCCGGCGCGTTGTAGACCTCGCCGTTGTACGTGATGACATAGCGGCCCGACTCCGAGTGCATGGGCTGCGCGCCAGCATCGGAGAGGTCCTGGATCGCTAGTCGCCGATGACCAAGAGCGATCCTGGCTCCTTCGTCGGCCCAGGTTCCTCTCCCATCCGGCCCTCGATGCCTCATCGCGTCCGTCATGGCGGAGACCGCGGGCACTAGAGCATCCCTTCCGGGGCGGAGCTCGACGAAGCCGGTGATGCCACACATGGATCGGGCGCCTATCCCTTCCGCTTCGCCCGCCGCAGCGAGATCAGATTCCCGTGGCGAGCGTCGTCGTTGAAAGTGAACTCGGGAACTACTGCCCGCAGAGCGCCCTGCAGGTTGAAGGGCTCCTCTTCGAGCGCCTTGGCGAGCAAAGACGAGAGCTGCCTCTGCACGACTGCCAGATCCCGCGCTGGGGAGTTTCCGACAAAGATCTTCGGATGCCTCGTCTTGCGGGCATTCTCGTCGTTGACTGACAGCTCCTCGAAGAGCTTTTCGCCCGGGCGAATGCCGGTGAACTCGATCTCGATGTCTTCGTAGGCGCGAAGTCCGGACAGGGTGATCAAGTCCTCGGCGAGCTTCACGATCGTGACGGGCTCGCCCATGTCCAGGATGAAGATCTCGCCGGTCATGCCCATCGAGCAGGCCTGCAGTACCAGCTGTGAAGCCTCGGGAATGGTCATGAAGTAGCGCTGCATGTCCGGGTGGGTGACCGTCACCGGGCCTCCCCGAGCGATCTGCTTCTTGAAAAGCGGGATCACGCTACCCGTCGAGCCGAGCACATTGCCGAACCTCACCGTGACGAACATGGTCTCGCTACGTTGCGCTTGGGCCTGCACATACAGCTCCGCAACTCGCTTGCTGCAGCCCATGACAGATGTGGGATTCACAGCTTTGTCGGTGGAGATCATGACGAAGCGGCCCACGCCATGCTCGTGGGCGGCATCCACGAGTGCCATGGTGCCGCCAACGTTGTTCTTGATGGCCTCGCCGGGGTTGTACTCCATCATCGGCACGTGTTTGTGAGCGGCCGCGTGCAGCACCACGTCGGGTTGATAGGTCGAGAACACCCAGTTCAATCGCCCGCGATCGGTGATATCAGCGATGACGGGCTCCAGCGGAAGGTCTGGGACTGTCTGCGTCAGCTCCCCGTGAATGTAGTACAGCGCGTTCTCTGCCTGCTCGACGAGGATCAGCCCCCGCGGCCGGAAACGGGCGACCTGACGACACAGCTCGGAGCCGATGCTCCCGCCAGCGCCGGTGACAAGAACGATGCGGCCGCGAACCATGTCGTTGATGAGATCCTCGTCGAGCTGAACGGCGTCGCGACCGAGCAGATCCTCGATGTCGACGCTGCGGATCTGGTTGACCGTAGCGCGCCCGTCGATCAGGCGTTCCAGCCCGGGTACGGTTCGCACACGAACATCGCAGCGCGCGCAGATGTCGACGATCCTCCTCATTTCCTTGCCGTTTGCGGAGGGAATCGCGATAATCACGTCGTCGATGTCGTTCCTGCGGGCCATGGCCGGAATGTCGTCGATGGTGCCCAGAACCGGAACGCCGTGGATGGTGGCGTCGAGCTTGTTCTCGTCGTCGTCGGCAAACGCAATGGCGTCGTATTTGCTGGCAAGGGTCCTGGTGATCTCTCGCAGAAGCTGCTCGCCAGTGTCCCCCGCACCCACGATCAACAGGCGACGCCTGTCTCCCGCGGCTTTGTCCGCCGCCATGCGTGCCAAGGTCCGCACGGAGAACCGAAGGCCGCCGACCATGCTGATCGCGAGCAGGAACTCCACCACGACGATGGAGCGCGGGAAGTCACTGAATCCGCCGAAGAGAAGCCCAATGGCCATGAGGGCGGTCGACAGAGCCGTTCCCATGACGAGGCTCTCCAAATCGTGGGCACCGGTATAGCGCCAGAGGCCAGCGAAGAGCCCAAGACGCGCAAAGCTCACCGTACGTATGACCAGAACCGGCAGGAGCCAGCCCACATATCTCAAAGCGAAATATCGATCCGGCACGTCAAAGTCGAATCGAAGGAGGAAGGCACCCAAGAATGCGCACGACCACAGGGCAAGATGCAGCATCACCACCAACAAGCGCCGATTGCCGGCTCCTTCTGGTGATCGCGTTTTTGCCATCTTTGCCCTCCTCATCACCGTACATGGGACTCCAACGACCGTCAGCAACACTCGTGTCTAGATTTCGGTTTTTGCAAGTGCCTGACCGGTCCCGCGTTCCAGTCTCGACGGCAACACGCCCGGCCGTGCCCAGCACGATCGTCACAATCCGAAACAATGTCGGCCCGGGGGCCGCTTTAGAAACTCGCATCTGCTCGGAACGTTCCGCGCAGCCCACAATGCACTTTGGAGTTCCTATGCAAACCCGTCTCTCCGTCCTCCTCACCTCACTCTTGGGCGTCGCGCTACTCTCCGGCTGCCCGACCGAGTCAGACCCGAAGCAAGACGACACCGGCACGACCACAACCAGCTACACGACGAGCGGCGACGACGACGACAACGCCACCGGTGATCCCGGCGCGACGCTGTCATCAGGGCTGTATACGGTGCGATCTACCTTCTTTACGGACAACAACTGCGGACAGAGCGAGTACGCCTTCTTCCCCACCGCCCTCACCCTCGATGTCTCTGGATCGAACGTCACCATCGTCGAGTTCGACGCTTCGGGCACCCTCGAGAACGGCGAGTTCGAAATCGGTCGCGAATATGTCGAGAGCTACCTCCCGTATGGCCAGGACTGCGTGCTCGAGATCGAGGTCGACCTCGAGGGCACCGTGGTCGCGGACGACACCGTGGATGTGGTCTTCGAGGTCTATGTCGGCGAGGCCCCCCTGGAGCCCGATGCGGACTGCGAGTCCATAGCCACCCTGGAATTGGGCTTTTCGACCTGGAACTCCCTCGCCGGATGCCGGGCAGAGGGCACCTGGACGATGGAGCGCTGAGATCGTGAGTGATAGTCTCCTCCGACCGGAGGAGCCGTCCTGGCACGCATCGTCCACCTGGAGCGAGGGATCGTCGACCTCGACCGTGGCGTGTTCGTCGCGGGAGGCGATGCGGTGCGCCTGACTGGGATCGAGACGGCCCTCTTGGCTTACCTGGTGAGCCGTCCCCACGAGGTGGTGGGTCGGGACGAGCTCCTGTTCCACGTCTGGGAAGCCCATGGGGACCTCGTCACCCGGGCGGTGGACCAGGCGATGCGCCGATTGCGGAGCAAGATCAAGGATGATGCTCGCAAACCAAGGCACTTGGTCACGGTGTATGGGCGGGGCTATCGCTTCGACCCGGCGGCAGGCGAACTGGCTTCGGCCTCAGCGAACGCTGCTGCCGATGTGGTCGACTCGTCGCCGACAACGGGCAACATCGGGCCCCACCCAACTCGCTTCTTTGGAAGGGAGGAGGAGCAACGCCTCTTGCGGGAGAGCTTCGCTGGCGGTGCCGTCGCGGCGGTGCTGATGGGGCCCGGCGGAATCGGAAAAACCCGCCTTGCCCGTCGCTTTGCGCGCAACGTGATGCACGAATACCCGGGAGGAGTCTGGCTAGTCGATCTAGCGGACTGCCGAGGCGACAGCGACGTGGCGACACGAATTGCCGCGGCCCTGGAGGTTCAGCTGCGCTCAAACGCCGCCCCCGAGGCCGCGCTTGGTCAGATCGGACGCGCGCTACGAGCTCGCGAGGGCGCCCTTGTGGTTCTCGACAACGCCGAAGACGCCCACACCGCGGTAGAGCGAGCTCTGTGCCTGCTCCGCGCCGCTGCGGAGAGCGTGCGGTGGCTGGTCACCACACGAGTGAGATTGGACGTAGATGCGACCTGCTGGACGCTCGAGCCCCTCAGTGCCGACGCCGCGGCATCGCTGTTCGCCGACCGCGCCTCTGCCTTGCGCCGCGACTTCGACGCCAGCGGACAGTCGGATGGCGTACGCCGCGTAGTCGAGCGCCTGGACCACATCCCGCTGGCCATCGAGCTGGCGGCCGCCCGCGCTCGGCTCCTGCCACCGACCGAGCTGCTCGCCCGGCTCGACGAGGGCCTGTCCACCCTCGGACGCTCGCGCGAAGGTCCGATGCGCCACGCGACGATGCGGGCGGCCATCGCCAGCTCCTGGGAGGCGCTGAACGACGACGAGCAGCTCGCGGCCCGAGCGCTGGCCTCGATGCGAGGCACCTTCGCAGTCCGGGCGGCAGAGGCGCTGCTTCGGGCGGTCTGGGAGGATCACGGAACCCGGCTGGAGGGGGGCTTGGACCTCCTCGACGCCTTGCTCGACGCCTCGTGGATCCACCCCGCCCTGGACGTCGGGAGCGAGGGAAGACTGGCAATGTACGCGGTCGTTCGTGAGTTTGCCGAGGAGCAGGAGGGCAGAGCATCGCGAGAAGTCCTGTGGCGCCTGCACGCAAAAACGGTCCTGGCCGCGGCTAGGGAGAGGGTCGACCAGGCCCGCGGCCCCACCGAGCGTGAAGCCCTCGACGCCCTAACCCTGGACGAGGGCAATCTGGCGGTTGTGGAGAGGCGCTTTATCGCGCTCGAACCCATCCTTGCCCTCACTGCGCTCCGCAGCCGTCTGGCCCTGGCGTGGCGCACGGGTCGGGTCGAAGCGGCAGCCGCGGGTCTGGAGCGGGTGGTGGCCGGAGGCAGGCTCGAACCGTCCGCACACAGCTCGGCACTGGCCACACTGGGCCGCGCGCGACTGCTCCAGTTGGATCCGAAGGCTGCGTTGGGCGTGCTCGAGGAGGCCCTGGATGCCGGCCTGGACGAGAATCGGGCGCGAACCCTCGAGGGCTTGGCCCGTGCACGAGCCCAGACCGGCGACGTCGCCGGGGCTCTGACGGCGCTGGATGACGCGGAGAAGACGGCGATCGCGGCCGACGATCGGGACACCACGGGCCTAGTACGCTGCTTCCGCGGACGGTTGCTGGGCTATCTCGGCGAGATGTCTAGATCCGAGGCCGAGCTGCTCGCTGCCGCCGAGGCCTTCGATAAAGGGGGCAGGCCCTCAGGCGTAGGCGAGGCGCTGGGTTACCTCGGCACAATCCAGGCGAGCGCCCTTCGCGGTACGGAGGCGCTTCCCCACCTCGAGCGCGCCTCTCTGCTCCTGGCCGAAGCGGGTGAGACTCGCGTGAGTCTGGTCTTCAACAACGCCCTGGCTGTGCTCCTCCACGACCGCTGCCGCTATGCCGAGGCCCGAGCGCTCCTCGATCGGATCTGCGCCGAGGCGGCGTCTCAGGGAGCACTCGACCCGCTGGTGATCGCCTACGCCCATCGCATGATGCTGGCCATCGAGGAGGGTCGACACGACGACGCGGAGGCCGATCTCTCCGCAGCGGAAGAGGCGTTTAGTGGGATCGAAGGGCACTACTTCGCGCCGAACTTCACGTGGCTCGGCGCTTTGCTGGCCCGGTCTCGAGGTCGGCTGGCCAACGCCGCTGATCGGGCCGCCGAACACCTCGACGAGCTCCAGGGGATGGGCGGCGGCCGAGAGGGAGGTGCCGCTCTGGCGCTGCTCGGCGCGATCGCCGCCGACGCAGACCGCGTAGAGGAGGCCGAGTGGGCTCTCACAGAGGCCCAAGCGCGCCTCGAGGAGCTGCAGGACCTTCGCCGGCTGGCGGCCTGGCCACTGCGCCACATCCACCTCGACCTGGCGCGGGCGCGGCTGGCACCGGACGCGGACTCGGCCTCCACACATCGAGCCAACTCCCGAGAACGGCGGCGCCAAGCGAGGACCGACGCGATTGGCGACGCCCCTGCCCTCGACTCCAGTGCCATCGCTCGGTTGGCGTTGGCGGACCTGGAGGCATCCCTGGGCAGCGACGGGAACGTGAAGCTCAGGCCGTCGCAAGCAGTAGCGGACCGCGTCTGTCGCGCGATCTTGAAGGTCCGCGATCAGGACGCCATATAGACCGTGTGACTCGGGAAGGCCATGTCCCAGCCCGCCTCGTCAAAGCGCAGTTTGATAGCCGTGTTCACTGCGTGCACCACGTCGAAGAACTCCGACGGCGGCTCCACCCAATAGATCGCCGTGATCTCCAGAGCAGAATCCCCAAAGTTGGTGAAGCGCACGGCGTAGTCCTCTCGCACGAGCTCTTGGGCTCCGATGATCTCCTTGAGGGCTTCGATGGCCTTTTCCAGCTCCTCCGAAGAGGTCTCGTAGACCAGACCAATGGTGGTGACTTGCTTGCGGGCCACTCGCGACGAGATGTTCTCCACCACGTCGCCCACGAGCTTGGAGTTCGGCACGGTGACCTGGGTGCCATCGAGGGTTCGCAGCCGACAGGTTCGCAGGCCGACTTCCTCCACCTTGCCGGTGTGTCCAGCCATGCTCACCACGTCGTCCACCTGAAAGGGACGGTCTGCGAAGATCGTCATCGAACCGAAGACATTCGATAGCGTGTCCTGGGCAGCCATGGCAAAGGCCAAGCCGCCAATGCCCAGACCCGTGATGACCGACATCAGGTCGTAGCCCATGTTGGAGAAGACCATCAGCGAGGCCATGACCCAGATGGCCGCTCGCAAGGTGTTCTCGAGGATCGGCACGATCTGGTCGTCTAGCTTGGACTCCGAGGCCTCGGTCCAGGGGTCGACATAGACCTTGCGGGTGGCGCCGATCACCTTGGTCACCGTCCAGGCGACGAAGAGGATGACCACCACTGTTGCAGCGTTGGTGATGGTCTGCTGCACGAACTCCGGCAGCACCAACATGTGGAAGGAGATCTGGAGCCCGACCGCCAATCCGACGTAATAAAGCGGCTTTTCGAAGGCGAGGATGAGGATGTCGTCGATCTTGGTCTTCGACCCTTCGGCCCAGCGCTTCAGGTAGTTGCGGAACAAGACCTGTACCAGTTTTGCCAGGAGAAAGGTCAGGAACAGGCCGAGCACGAACAGCCCGATGTTGGTGATCGAGTTGTCGCTGAACACACTCATGTCGAACAGCTCGCCGGCCGATCCCAGCCCTTGGGTCGCGGTTTCTTGAGCAGTTGGTGCGGGTGCGGGTGCGGGTGCCATGACTCCTCCTCGAAGGGCGCCCTGATAACCCTGGCTGGTCTGCCGTGTGCGGAAGAAGAGCGGGACTGGTAAGGGGACAACGACGAGCTGCGGATCGCGTCATGCTAGACAAAGTGCGCCTTGGGACCTTCACGCTCTCGGAGCCAATCGGACTCGGTGGAATGGGCCAGGTGTGGGCAGCGCGCCACCGCGCCAGCGGCGTTCCAGTTGCGGTCAAGGTCGTACAGCCACACCTGGCCCAAAGCCACCGAGCACAGGAGGCTTTTCGCGCTGAAGTCCGTGCGATGGCGCGCCTCGACCACCCGGGTATCGCCTGGGTCTTCGACCTCGGCACCGTCGACGAAGCAGCCTCGACCGCTTCTGACGGCACGCTGGTTGTCGGGAGCCCCTGGGTTGCGATGGAGTACGCAGAACGCGGTACGCTGCTGGAGTCGGATTCGGAAGACTGGGACAGCGTCCGCAAGGTCATCGAGGTCCTCCTGGATGCCCTCGCACACGCCCATGCGCGAGGGCTCGTCCACCGGGATCTGAAGCCCAGCAACGTGCTGCTGTGCGGACATGAGGATGTGCGCCCTGGACCCAAGCTGGCCGACTTCGGGCTGGCGCAGACGCTGGATGACGACACCGCCGAGCGACCCTCGAGTGGTGGCACGGTTCCGTACATGTCGCCCGAGCAGCTCGTGCGGGCTGACCACCAGCTGGGACCCTGGACCGATCTCTATGGCCTTGGGTGCGTCGTCTGGGAGCTACTGACTGGTGCCCCGCCGTTCGGGTGGGACTCCTGGAGCGTCGCCAGAGCGCATCTGGCCGACCCTCTACCCGCACTGCGAGCCCGCTTCGAGATCCCGGACGAGCTCGAGGGTTGGCTCAGATGGTTGCTGAGGAAGGACCCGCTGGCCCGCCCGAGAACCGCCGCGTTAGCAGCCTCTACCCTACCCTATGCCCGGACTAGATGTTCGGGATGGAGACCGGCGGTCCGCTCCGGAAAGCGGTCGCTGCTCCAGGGGGCCGGTCTGGAGATGGTGGGCCTCCGAGAGGCGCCTTTTGCCGGGCGAATCTCGGAGCGCGATCAGCTCTGGACGTCGCTGGAGCGGGTCCGAGCAACCGGAAGCGCCCACTGCGCAGTGATTCGCGGACCCGCCGGCTCGGGCAAGACACGACTCGCGCGCTGGCTTGGCCGACGGGCCGAGGAGCTGGGTCACGCAGTGACGGCGCTCGAAGCACGCCACGGGCCGGACGGTAGCGGAGGGCTGGCCGGCGGTCTCCGGCGTGCGCTGCGCCTGAGGTCCCTGCCCACGGCGGAGCTTCGGCAGTGGGTCGAATCCAGGCTCGGCCTCCAAAGCCGCACTGACGAGATCGTCGCAGCCCTCACTTCCGACCGGCTTCCCGTGGACCAGCGACGTCCCCACCTCATCGAGGCCCTGCGTCGGCTCGGAATGCCGGCGGTATTGATCCTGGACGACGTGCAGTGGTCATCCGATTCCATCGCTACTGCCTTGAATGTACTCGACACGCGGCAGGCTCTTCCAGCACCGTTGCTAATTCTGCTCACTGCCCAGGACGAAGCGCTCGCGGAGCACCCCAACAACGCCAAGTTGCTCGAGGAGCTCTGTCACCGGCCTGGGGCAGCCGAGGTTCGGCTACCCCCGCTCGACAGGGCGGCGGTGCTCGCCCTGATCGAAGGCGTGCTTCCCCTCGAGCCAGCCACCGCGGCAACGGTCGCCGATCGCGCCGCTGGCAGCCCACTATTCGCCCACCAGCTCCTCACCCACTTCGCCCAGCAAGGAGCTCTCGTGGACTCCCCGCGCGGCTATGTCGTGGATGCACCGGACCGGCCGATGCAGCTGGACGTCATCTGGTCCGCTCGGGTGGAACGGGTCCTGCGCGGCCTGCCGATCGGCGCCGGGCCTTGGCTCGAGCGGGCAGCTGTATGCGGCCCGACAGTCGACCTCGAGGAGTGGCTGACCTGGGCGAACGAGCTGGGAGGCATGGGGCCAGAGCAATGCTCGACGCTGCTGATCGAGCGCTTGGTGCACGCGGGCCTGGCACGAATTGTTGCCCAAGGATGGGAGTTCTCGCATGGTCTCGTGGCGACGACGCTACTCGAGCGCGCTTCGGCTGCGGGGCGGCTCGAGGGGCATCACCGCGCTGCTGCGGACCGGTTCGACCCAGGGACCGCCAGCGTCTCACTGCGACGGGGCCGGCATCTGTTTGCGGCAGGATGCCACGAGGAAGCTGCCGATCACCTCCTCCGACATTTGCGAGACCTGAGGTACTCCGTCGGGTATCGAGCAGCGCTCCAGGCAACGGCGCTGGTGCAGCGTTCGCTGAGCGCGGCCGGGATTCCCAACGAAGATCCCCGCTGGGCCGAGCTCATCTGCCAGCAGGTGTACGTGGCCGAAGCGCTACGTGCCGAAGAAGTGATGGACGATATGGAGCGATTCGAGGGGCTCCTGAGCGAAGGCGTCCGCCAGTATGGTTGGCCCCGGTCCCTGTTGGCGGAAGCGGGTTTGGTGGTTGCCGGCGCCATGCTCGAGCGGGAGCGCTTCGCCGGTGTCGAGGAGCGGCTTCAAGAAGCCGAGGAACACTGCGAGGAGCGGCTTCGGGCATGGGTGGGAATGGTCGCGGGCTGTTTCCGTTTCTCCCTCGCGCTCGGACGCGACGATGTGCCAGCAGCGCGCAAACACCTGGCGCGGACCCACGAAATGGCAGCGCAATGGAACACCCACATCTCGCTTTGGAACGCCCTTTCCCTCGAGGCGCTGCTCGCCGCCCATCTGGGCCAGCTCTCCGTTGTGACTCGGGTCGCGGATCAAATGCTAGAGGTCGCGACCTCCCACAAGGCCCAGCTTGCCATCGCACGCTCACAGATCGTCCGAGCGACTTGCCACTTGCTGGAAGGAGAACACGAGGTGGCCGAGACCATGGCACGAGAAGCCGAACAAGGTTTCATCGCGACCGGCCATCCGGAACGAGTGGAGGCGCTCGCCGTCCGCGCCCATGCTGCGATCGCGCGGAGTAGGGCGGCGGAAGCGCTGGGCCTGGTCCGCGAAGCCCTGCCACTGCGCCCGGTCTGGCCACAGTCCTTCGAAGTCGTGCGGCTGGTTGCGGAGGTAGAAATGGGAGATCTGGTCGACATCGACGCTCGGGTGGTCGACCTTGGAAGCTCTCTGAAGCGGCGCGTACAGCGCGTGGCCCTGGACGGTCGTGCTCTGCTTGGACTGAGCACCAAGCTCGCGGAAATGCAGCGCCACGCCCTCGCAGACCTGGTTGCCGGGCTTGCCTACCAACAACGTCCTGAGGTCGTTGGTGACAGGGGCTCACCCTGAGAAGAAACCGGTCCCCGCGTGCTCGACGGCCATTTCGGAGCTAGTCCCACTGCGCCCAAGCAACGGAGCCGCCATGTCCGCCGCCGCCGAACCCGAAGAGCGCTCCGACCTCTTCCCGTCAGGGATCCCGTTCATCGTAGGAAACGAAGGAGCGGAGCGCTTCAGCTACTACGGCATGCGCGCGATCCTCTACATCTACCTGGCCTCGCTCTACCTGCAGTTCATGCCGCCGGAGCAGCTGTCCGAGGCCGTCACCGGTGCGGCAAATGCCAGGGCGACCGCCGTCGCTCACCTGTTCATGGCCGGGGTCTACGCCTTCCCGATGATCGGCGCGATCCTCGCGGACCGGCTGATGGGCAAGTACCCCGTGATCCTCTGGGTCTCGGGGCTGTACTGCCTCGGACACGCAGTACTCGCAGTGGCCGGACGCTTTGGCACGAACGGCAACTTCGAGTACGCCGAGTGGGGCATGTACCTGGGCCTTGCGCTGATCGCGGTGGGTTCTGGCGGCATCAAACCCTGCGTCTCGGCCAACGTCGGCGACCAGTTCACGGCGAAGAACAGCCACCTGGTGACCAAGGTCTTCCAGATCTTCTACTTCATCATCAACTTCGGCTCGTTCTTCTCCACCCTGCTCACCCCGCTGCTCTACCGCTGGTACGGGCCCGAGGTTGCGTTTGGCGTGCCAGGCATCTTCATGGGCATCGCCACGCTGGTCTTCTGGCTCGGCCGCCACCGATTCGTGCGGGTGCCTCCAAACCCCGGGGGCCAGCTCGGCGCTCTGGATTTTCTGGCCTCCTCCCTGCTGTTTGCTCCGGTCATCGCGATGATCATCGCAGTCTTTGTCCAGGGAGCGCACTTCGAGACCCCACCGATGGGCGACATGAGCGGAGCGGCGTTCTACCTGCACTTCCTGCAGCAATACGTGATCTTCATCGCCGTGCACTCCTGGTGGTACTTCGCCATAGCCGCGGTGCTGGTGTGCTGCGGCCTCGGCCTCTTCGCCATCCGCCAGCAGAAGCGCCGCGACAACGGCTTCCTCGCAGTCACGCTGTATGCCTGGCAGCACCGCAAAGAGCGGACGCCCGACCAGGGTTTCTTCGACACTGCCCGCAAGGAGCTCGGCGACGACGCAGCCGAGGGCCCCCCCGCAGTGATCCGCATCGCGATTGTCTTCTCCATGGTCAGCGTGTTCTGGGCGCTCTTCGACCAGCACGCGTCCACCTGGATCGAGCAGGCCCGCCAAATGGATCGCACGCTGTCGGTCCCCTACCTGACGAGCGGCTTCGTGGTCGTCGCCACGGTCTGCCTCGCCCTCTACGGAGGGTCGTGGCTCATGCTCTGGGTTTCCAATATCAAGGTTCCAAAGGCCATCTCGATCGGCGTGGTCGCGCTGCTGACCATCGCCGGTGTGGTGTGTGTGGGCGGGGATCTGGCCAGCGGTCAGTGGCGAAGCGTCGAGCTCGAGGCCGCCCAGATCGCAGCTATGAACCCGCTCATGGTCATGATGATCATTCCGGGCCTGAACGTGCTGGTCTACGAGCCCCTGGAGCGCCGAGGCATCGAGTTCAAACCCCTGCACAAGATGACCCTCGGCATGTTCATGGCCGCGGTGGCCTTCACCTTTGGCGCCCTGCTCCAGACCCGAATCGAAGCCATGGCAGGCGGCCCAGACCAGATCCACGTGCTCTGGCAGGTCGGCCAGTACCTGGTGATGACAACAGCCGAAGTGCTCGTCTCCGTCACCGGCCTCGAGTTCGCCTACACCCAGGCACCGCGCTCTATGAAGTCCACCATCATGGGCTTCTGGCTCCTCGGAGTCACCGGCGGCAACGTGCTCGTCGCCTTCCTCGCCCCTATGCAGAACATCCTCACGCTGTCGCAGTTCTTCTGGGTATTCACGGCCCTGATGACCGTCGCCGCGCTCATCTTCGCGGTGCTCGCCAGTCAGTACCGAGGAAAGACGTACCTACAAGAGGTCGAAAAGAAGGCCGCCTAGGCCGGGATCTGCTGAGCCTCGATCAGCTCCTCGATGTACTGGGCGAGCTGCTTGCGCTCCTCCTGGCGCAGGTCCGGGAGCTTGAACCCGATTGTGCACCCCCTATCGTCCGCCCTGATCCAGCGAATCTCACCTTCCAGCGTGAGCCCCTGGAAGCCGCGGTTCTTTGTCTGATCGTCGTAGCCGAACATCAGAGCGATCTGGTCGTTCCAGGCCACCCGGGGCTGGGTCTCGCCCTCGAAGACAAGAGCCGCGCCGGTGAACGAAAGGTCGATGACTCGCCCCGCAAACCGGACATCGTCAACCCGGCAGTAGACCCTGTGAATCACGGGCATCTCCGCCCGCACATTGGATCGGCGACTCTGGCTCTCTGGCACCGGCATGGACGTCCTCCATGCCCCTGCATCGGACGGTCAACGCCGCACTTGAGAGGGATCGGGCGTCAGCCCTGGGTCCTCCGACGGGCCAGCGCCAGGAGTGGAAGCAGCCACACAGCCGCCGGTGCGCTGGGTCCCGACTGACAGTTGCAGCCGCTCTTGGGGGGCTCGTCGGATCCGATGTCCAGGCAGTTCTCGTCGACGATGTCGTTGCAGTTGTTGTCCACGCCGTCGCAGACCTCCTCGGCCTCGGGGTTCGCCCACCCATCGAAGTCGTTGCAGTCACCCTGGTCGATAGGCCAACCGTCTCCGTCGGCATCGTTGAAGTCTTCGTCGATGGCACCATCGCAGTCGTCGTCGAGTCCGTTTTCGGCTTCGTCCGCTCCCGGGAAGATGGCGTCGCTGTCGTCGTCGCAGTCTCCGGCGTCCTCGCTGAACCCATCACCATCGTCGTCGGTGTACTGCCCGCCCTCGTCGATTACACCGTCGCAGTTGTTGTCGATCCCGTCTCCGATGACCTCGTCCAGATCGGGGGACATGAGCGGATCGTTGTCGTTGCAGTCCCCATCGTCCTCGGACACGCCGTCGCCGTCGTCGTCGTAGAGCTCCGTGCCCTCATCGATGACGCCATCGCAGTCATTGTCGACGCCGTCCGCCAGCTCTGGTGCACCAGGGTAGACATCGGGATCGTAGGGACTGCAGTCGCCGCCGTTGATGGCGAAGCCGTCCTCGTCCGGATCGTTGAGACCGTCGTCGACGATGCCATCGCAGTCGTCGTCGATGCCGTTGTTCGGGATCTCGAGACGAACGGGCGAGACCATGGGATCGCCGTCGCTGCAGTCGCCCACAAGGCTGCCGTCGGTACAGGCGACCAGGTCCTCACAGAAGCCGTCGTTGTCGTCGTCCGCACAGGGAGTACCGTCGTCGATCAGGCCGTCACAGTCGCTGTCAACGCCGTCGCAGGTTTCGATTTCACCAGGGTTGATCCCCGCGTTTGCGTCATCACAGTCCCCGCCGGCCTCGGTGAAGCCGTCACCATCATCGTCGAACCAGATGGTGCCTTCGTCGACCGTTCCATCGCAGTCCTGGTCGATTCCGTCGGCGATCTCCATCTCACCGACAAGGACGCCGGCGTCGAAGTCGTCGCAGTCCCCATCACAGCTGGCGAGACCGTCGCCGTCGTTGTCCTGGAAGTGCAGCAGCGGGTCGGAGTCGTCGCAGTCGCTGCACTCGTAGCTGCCGTCGGCGTCCACGTCGGTCTCGTTGGCGATGAGCGGGCAGGGATCGCAGTAATCGGGGGTCGCGTCGCCATCCATGTCGACGTTGTCATCGCCGCCAGCGCACACATCGCACCCCAGCGGGACGCCATCGGCATCGGGATCGACTGTATCGTCGAAGCCAGGACAGACATCGCAGCCATCGGCCACGGTGTCGTTGTCGGCGTCCGCACTGTCGTCATAGCCGGGACATGCGTCGCAGCCGTCGGCGACGCTATCGCCGTCGGTGTCGATCCCATCATTGAAACCAGGGCAGACATCGCAGCCGTCTGGCACCGTGTCGCTGTCGGCATCGACGGTGTCGTCACCACCCGGGCACACATCACAGCCATCGGGCACGCTGTCCAGGTCGGCATCCAAGTCGTCGTCGGAACCGGGGCAAACGTCGCATTGATCCGGCACACCGTCAGAATCGGCGTCCGCCTGGTCATCTCCGCCTGGGCAGATGTCGCAGCCGTCGGCGATGCCATCGACGTCGGAGTCCTGGAGGTCATCGAACCCGGGACAGGCGTCGCAAGCGTTGGGCACCGTGTCGCCATCGGTGTCGAAGTTGTCGTTGAAGCCGGGACAGGCGTCACAGCCGTCGGCAACCGTGTCGCCATCAGCGTCGGCGTTGTCGTCGTAGCCTGGGCAGACGTCGCAGCCATCGGCCACAGTGTCGCCATCGGCATCGGCGTTGTCGTCGTAGCCCGGACACAGATCACAGGCGTCCGGTACGGTGTCCCCATCGGCATCGTCTTGGGGGCCAAAGCAGCTGTCACACCCGTTGGGAACCCCGTCTCCGTCGGAGTCGATGCCGTCATCGTACCCCGCACAGATGTCGCAGGCGTCCGGCACCCCATCGCCGTCGTCGTCAGCATTGTCATCGCCGACGCAGATGTCGCAGCCGTCCGGGACGCCATCGCCATCGCCGTCGACGGTATCGTCACTGCCCGGACAGGCGTCGCAGCCGTTGGGAACCCCGTCATTGTCCGTGTCCATCATGTCGCTGTACCCCGGACAGAGGTCGCATCCATTGGGGACGGTATCGCCGTCGGTATCGAGGTTGTCGTCGTAGCCTGGGCAGAGGTCGCAGCCGTCCGGTGCGCCGTCTCCATCGGCATCGGCATAGTCGTCGAAGTTCGGGCAGATGTCACACCCGTTCGGCACCCCATCCAGATCGTTGTCGAGGTTGTCGTTGGACCCGGCGCACAGATCGCAGGCGTTGGGCACACCGTCGCCGTCGCTGTCAAAGGCGTCGTTCCCCAGCAGACAGATGTCACAGTCGTCGGGCACGCCGTCGCCATCTCCGTCCAGGTTGTCGTCGTAGCCGGGACAAACGTCGCAACCATCCTGGACGCCGTCGCCGTCTGCGTCACCAATATCTGGCCAGCAAGCCTCGCATTCGTCGGGTATGCCGTTGCCATTGGTGTCTAGTAGGTCGTCCCCACCCGGACAAGCGTCACACGCATCCGGCACGGTGTCGGCGTCGGCATCGGCAAAGTCGTCGCCCGCAGCGCAGATGTCGCAGCCATCGGGAACGGTATCGCCATCCGTGTCGATGTTGTCGTCGTAGCCCGGACAGACGTCACACCCGTCCGGCACCCCATCTCCGTCGGAGTCGATGACCGCCACGTCGATGGTGCCGACCTGCCCGGAAGCTGGGCAATAGACGGCTCCGCCTATACATCCTCCACCTGCTACCCCCCCAGCCACGTCGGTCACCAAGGCCGGTCCGTTGCACTGTCCGAGCTTGATCCGGCCTCCTCCACCGCCGCCTCCGTCGCTCTCGAAGGAGTTGTCTCCCTCGGGTCCGCCACCGGCACCTCCCCTTGCCGCCAGCGAGCCGCCGCCAGCCAAAACGCCAGCTACGAGCGCGATCGTCCCGCCGCTACCGCCGCCGCCGCCACCACCGTACTGGGAGCCGACAACCCCGTCGTATCCGTTCACCATGACGGTGCCGTTTATGGTGAGCGTGGCCGCATCCAGGAGCACCGAACCACCGCCATTTCCACCGACTCCACCGGTGTCGTTGCAGCCCGATCCGCCGCCGCCGCCGCCGGAGCCGAGCTCGGTTGTCCCCCCGCCGGGTGTGCCGTAGACACCGCCGGAGTTCGGGTAGTTGCTGCTGCCGTCGGTGAAGTGGTAGCCCCCGTCTCCGCCCAAGCCCCCGTAGCCTGCGCCGCCGCCGCCGCCGCCGTGTACGCACGGTCCCCTTTTTCCACCTGAACCCGCACCAGAGCCGGATCCAACGCCTCCGTCGACGGGGCCTTGTGGCGCGCCGATGCCACCCGACAGGCCCGCTCCATTTCCGTTCAGCGTGCCGTCGATGACAATGCTGTTCGCATAGATCTCCAGCTCGACCGTCGGTTGGACCCCAACAGTGACCCCAGCGGGGATCTGGAAGGTGCCGACGTTGGTGAACACGCCGTTGAGCATGTCGCCGTTGGCAACGACAAGATTCGCTCCGCCCCAGTTCCCACCGTTGTAGGTGACGGCATCAGCAGTGCCTGGAACAGCGACAGCGGCGAAGAACAAGAAACTGGTGAGTCCGCGCAAGGGGCACTCCGCACATAGACGACGAGCGGGGAGCAGCCAGCCGCGCCCGACATTATGCCAGCCGCGGCCGCCGATCTCCAGCACGAGTTGACCCATCGGTCACGAAATCCAGGTCGAGGGTGCTAGGGCTCGTCGGTCGGTGTGACCGGTTCGCGGTCGGCGAGCAGCTTCTCCAGATCGCCCAACGTCTGCTCGAACACCACAAATGTCGCGTCCACAGGCCCGGAAGTGGACATGTCCGCTCCGGCGGACTTCAGCAGGTCCAGGGCTGGTTTCGAGCCGCCATCCTTCAGCATCTGTAGAAAGGCTTCGCGCGCCGGATCGCCGTCCTCCTTGATCTTCGCGGCAATGGCGATCCCACTGGTGAGGCCCGTCGCGTAGGTGTAGACGTAGTACTTGTAGTAGAAGTGCCGGACATAGGCCCACTCCAGGCCGTCGTCGTCGCCCAGCACGTAGTCCGGGCCGTAGTACTTCTGCACCAGATCGCGGTAGGTCTGGTCCAGGAGCTCGGCGGTGATGGGTGTGCCGGCCTCGGCGAACTGGTGCAACTTCCACTCGAACTCGGCAAACTGGGTCTGACGCAGCACGGTGCCGCGGATGCGGTCGAGACGGTCGGTGAGCAGATAGATCCGCTCCTCGTCGCTGGCCGCGTTCTTCAACAGATGGTCGGCCAGGAAGACCTCGAAGATGGTGCTCGGCGTCTCGGCGAGGAAGCCTGCATAGCTCCAGTGAGGCCGCGGCTGGTTTTGCATCGCCAGCGTAGAGTGCAACCCGTGGCCAAACTCGTGGGCGAGCGTGGACATGTCGTTGGCGCTGTCCTGGTGATTGAGCAGGATGAACGGGTGTACTCCGAAGGAGGAGGAGCAGAAGGCGCCGTTGGACTTGTCGGCGTGGGGGTACACGTCCATCCAACCGTTGTTGGGATCCATGCCCTCTTTCAGGATGGCACCCGCCTCTTCACCGAGGGGAGCGAGGGCTTCGAGCACGATCTCGCGCGCCTCGACCAGCCCAATGTCCTTGTCGACGCCCTCCACCAGCGGCACGTGCATGTCGTACAGATGGACCTCGTCGAGGCCCAAGACCTCCTTGCGAAGCTTGACGTAGCGGTGCAGCAGCTCGGTGTGTTTGCCGACGGCCTCGACGAGGTTGATGTAGGCGGCGGCGTCGATACCGTCCTTGTCGAGATAGGCCTCCAGGGCCGTGTCGTACCCACGAGCGCGGGCGAGGGCGACGTCGGTCTCGGCCTGACCGGCCATGGTGCTCGCAAAGACGTGTTGGTATTTGCGGAGAGTCGAGAGCAAGCCTTCGGTGGCTTCCCGGCGTACTTCCCGGTTTTTAGAGGCCCGCAGCCGGCCGTAGAGCGCCAAGGTGAGCTGGACCTCTTCGCCATCCTCGTCGTGCACCATGGGCAGATCCATGTCGGAGATCATCGCGTGATAGGTGCGCTCGGCCGGGCTTTCCAGCTCGTTGAGGTCCACAGTCGCCCAGAGATTGTCGGCAAACAGGTTGAGGATCCTCTCGCTGTCGGGCGCCAGGACCCGATCGCGGCGGCGACGCAGATCGGTGATCCACACCCGATACGTCTCCAGCTCCGGCGCCTTCTTGTAGGCCTTGCTCATCTGCTTTTCGTCGAGACCCAGCAGCTCGCTGCGCATGAAGGCCGTCTTTGCAGTGAGGTCTCGGATCAGCGCCTGGCCCTTTTCGTCCATGGTGCCGGCGGCCGCATCCGTGCCAGCTGTTGCCCCCCGCAGACCGGCGTACTGAGCGAGGTGAGTCGCGCGAATGAACACGTCGAAGTACTCCTCGAGGCAGCCATACAGCCTTGCCGGGTCTTCGAGCTGACCGGCGAACCTGGACAGCTCGTTAATATCGGCGCCCATCGTGTCGTACTCGGTCTGCCACGCAGCGTCGTCCGCAATAATGGCGGAGAGATCCCACTTGTACACGTCGGGCACATCGGCACGGGCCGCGTTCGAATCCGGCTTGTAGACCGGCAGCTCAGCAGCGGCTGGAGGCGAAGCGAGCATAAGGAAGAGGGCGGTGAGCATGAGTCCTCCGTGTGGTGGGCCGACGACATAGCGGCCTGCTGCGACGAAAGCATCTACATCGCCTCCGCGAACTCCTCGGCAAGCTCCAAGAAGCGCTGCATAGGCACGGAATCCACCTTGTCGACGTGGCGTGCGCGAAGGATGGGCCGGATGACCTCGAGGCCGTCGATGGGCAGGCGCACGAGATCGTCCCGGGCGAGATCGTCTCGAAGGCTTCGCAGCGAGGTGAACGAGATGCCCACCCCAGCCGCCACCAGAGCCCGCACCGCCACCGGCCCCGTGAGCTCGATGGCGCGACGGGTGGTCCCTCCCAGCTCGGCCAGACGCGACAGGAACAGCTCCCGGGTGGCCGACCCTCTCTCGCGGAGGATCCAGAGCTCGTCGCGGAGGTCGGGAGCAGTGATGTTCTTCCGTGCCGCCAGGGGATGGGAGGACGAAACAAAAGGCACAATGCGGTCTCTGGCGACCTCGACGAATCGCAGCGACGGCTCTGCCCCCTCCCCGCCCAGGTAGCCGAGATCGATCTCGTTGCGCACCAACAACCGCTGCACCTCCTCGGAGTTGGAGACGACGTAGTGCAGCTCACAGCCCGGGTATCGACGGTGGAACTCGGCGAGCAGAGGAGGCAGATGGAAGAGCCCGGGGACAGTGCTGGCGCCGATCCGCAGCCTCCCCACCTCCGCCTCCCGGTGGGCGCGAGCCAGCTCAGCCAACCGCTCCAGAGCACCGAGGGCGGCCTCGGCCTCCGGAACAAAAACGCGACCTGCTTCGGTGAGATGCACCGATCTGCCAATGCGATCCAGGAGCAGTATGCCGGCCGCTTCCTCGAGCTCGCGAATGTGGCGGGAGACTGCGGGCTGGGACAAGCCGATCTCCCGACCCGCACGGGTCAGGTTGGAGCAGCGCGCCACGGCGAGAAAGGTAGCGAGGTGGTGGGGGTTCATCTCAATCCATCCGGATTTCGTATCGAAATCATCTGATTAAATCATTTCTCAAATGATTCGGCGCGAGTGATGTTGATTCAGGAGTGTGAACCATGACCCTGCGTCTGACCCAGCTCGCCCCTTGCGGTGGTTGAGCATCGAAAATCGGTCCCGAGGACCTCGCTCAGGTCTTGAGCGTCTTGCCCAAAGTCACTGACCCCAACGTGCTCATCGGCACCGATAGCGCCGACGACGCCGCGATCTACAAGCTCACCGACGAGCTAGCCTTGGTCCAGACCCTGGACTTCTTCACGCCCATCGTCGACGACCCGTATTACTTCGGGGCCATCGCCGCCTCCAACTCACTGAGCGACGTGTACGCCATGGGCGGGCGTCCGATCCTGGCGCTGAACATCGTCTGCTTCCCGAAAAACAGCGAAGAGGCTCCCCTCTCCGTGCTCGCCGAGATCATGCGAGGCGGTGCCGACAAGGCTCGGGAGGCGGGCGTCGATGTCATCGGCGGCCACACCGTCGACGACCCGGTGCCAAAGTACGGCATGTCGGTGAGCGGTCTCGTCTCTCCGAAGCGGATCTGGGCGAACCAAGGGGGAAGAGTGGGCGACAAGCTCGTGCTCACAAAGCCCCTCGGCACCGGAGTGCTCACCACGGCCCTGCGCGCTGGCAAGGCCGACGCGGCGGATATCGAAGCCGCCATTCAGGTCATGGCTGCGCTGAACCGACGACCCGCGGAGATCGCAGGTCAGTTCGAGGTGCACGCAGCCACCGACATCACGGGCTTCGGCTTCCTCGGACATCTGCGCGAGATGCTCCAGGCGGGAGTCGGAGCGCGAGTCGAAGTCGGCGCCGTTCCCCTGCTCTCGGGCGCCCGAGAGATGGCGGACAAGGGCTTTGTGCCCGGCGGCACCATGCGGAACCGACAGGCCCTCGAGGGCGTCGCCAACTTCGCCCCCGACGTGGGAATGACCGATGAACTGTTGCTCTGCGACGCCCAGTCCTCTGGCGGGCTGTTGTTCGCACTGCCCCCCCGACAGGCGGAGGAGCTGGTCGAAGCCCTTGGCCAGGAGGGCCTGAGCGGCGTCGCCGTCATCGGAGAGCTGGTGGCCGACGCTGTCGGTGGCATGTCCGTCGTAGCCTGATGGATCCAGCCTTCCTGGCGGTAGTCTTCTGCCTCGCCTTCGCGGTGAGCCTGTTGTCGGGCACGGTGGGCATCGGCGGCGGCATCATCCTGGCGCCGGCCCTGCTCTTCCTGCCCCCGCTCTTTGGCATGCCGGAGCTCGACATGAAGACCGTGAGCGGGCTGACCATCACCCAGGCCCTGTTTGCGTGCCTCTCGGGCGCCATTGCCCACAACAAGGAACGCCAAGTGAACCGGCAGCTGGTGATCTCACTGGGCGGCGTAATGGCCATTGCGGCGCTGATCGGCGCCTTGATCTCCGGGAGCATGTCGAATCGGGCACTGGAGCTCATCCTGGCGGGACTCGCAGCGGTGGCAGCGGTGCTGATGCTGCGTCCAAAGCCCGAGCCCGCCGACGTCGCCGACGCCAACGAGGTGACGTTCAACAAGCCAAAAGCCATCGTCATTGGCGCGACTGTGGGGCTCCTGGGCGGCATGGTTGGTCAGGGCGGATCCTTCCTGTTGATCCCGCTCATGCTGCACGCGCTGTCGCTGCCGACCCGCGTCGTCGTAGGGAGCAACCTGGCCATCGTCTTGCTGGCGTCCATCGCCGGATTTGTGGGCAAGGCCGCCGGTGGACAGATCGAGCCAGTCCTCGCCCTCGTCGTTGTGGCAGCGGCGATACCTGCAGCCCGTCTGGGTTCGGCGCTCAGCAAGCGGATCGCGGCACAGAAGCTTCGCTATCTGCTGGCGGTCGTAGTGGTGTTGGCCGCCGTCAAGCTCGCCAGCGAGGCCGCTCTGTAGGGTCTAGAGATCAGGCGAGCGTCGAGGCAAGCGAACGGTGAACCGAGTGCCCACGCCGAGTTCGCTCGACACCGACACCGTTCCCCCCATCATGTCCAGGAATCGCCGCGTGATCGCGAGCCCCAGCCCGGTGCCCCCAAAGCGGGCAGCGATGGTCAGGTCGGCCTGGACAAAGGGGCGAAACACCTTGGCAAGCTGCGCGGGCGACATACCGATACCGGTGTCTGCAACCTGGAAGACCACCGTGTCCTCGCAACTGCGGACGGCGAGCGTAACGCGACCGCGGTCGGTGAACTTGAAGGCGTTGCCGAGGAGGTTGAGCAGCACCGCCTGGACCTTTGTCTTGTCCGTGATGAGGTCGCCTTGCCACTCGTCGCACTGCACGACCAGCACGTTGCGGTTGCGCTCCGCGAGGCTCTGACCGACCGTAGAGACGTCGTTCACGAGGGCGGAGATCGAAAACTGCTCTGGAGTAAACGGCATCCTACCGGACTCGATCTTCGAAAGGTCGAGGATGTCGTTGAGCAGATCGAGCAAGTGTCGGCCCGCCCCGTCGATGCGCTCGAGATCGTCCGCCACCCTCTGCAGATTCAGTTCCTCGGCCTCTTCCCGCAGCATCTCGCTGTAGCCGATGATCGCGTTGAGTGGGGTGCGCAGGTCGTGGCTCATATTGGCGAGAAACTCGCTCTTCGTCCGGTCCGCGGTGACTGCGGCCTCGCGAGCAGCCTGCGCCTCCAGGTTCGCCGCAGCGAGGTCCGCGGTGCGCTCTCGGACCAGGTCTTCGAGGTGTTCGCGATGACGATTCAGCTCTTCGAGAGCCTGGACACGTTCGGTGACGTCTTCGGCAGCGCCCTCGCAGTACAGGACTTCGCCGTTCTCGTCTCGGATCGGATGTGCGTTCTGTCGCAGCCAGATCAGCTCACCGTCCCGCCGCTGAACCTGGATGTCGAGGGGCTGACCGGAGCCCTCGAGCAGATGCTGCCGCCAAGACGCCTCCCCATCTGCCCCCGGAAACCGAAGCCGCGGCAACACCACGTCGTCGTCGAGTCCAAGCATGCGCATCATCGTGGGATTGGCATGGAGAAACTCGCCGTCTGGCCTGGCCCGGAACAGCCCGATGGGCACCCTGTCGTACATCTCTTGGTAGCGGTGCTCCCCCTCTCGCAGCACCTCGGTGATGTCTTGGTCCGGTTGGAGCAGGACGAAGCCCTCGCCCTCATCGGCCCGCACCTGCACAAAGAAGTCGCACTCCACACAGGCAAACCGCTTCCGAGCGAACGAGCCCTGCACGGTTCCGGCGCAGAGGGTGCCGCTGATGGCCCAGCAGAGGCGGCCTCCTGCTTTGCCGCCGTTCAAACCCTCGGTGTGGGTGCTGAGCGCCGCGGGACAGATCCCCAGCTCGGCGGCGCGCTCTCCCCCTGGCCCGCGACCGCACCGTTGGTACTGCCAGCAGTTGTTCATGCTGCCCAAGTTCACCTCAAAATCCACCGCACTCTAGTAGGTCTCCAGACGCGGCGCCCCCGTAGTTCTACGGGCTCTGAGGTGGCACGACTGTTGCTGGGATCGGGCCTGGGGGAGCCATGGCCGGAGACAGGAAGCGGTTGGGATTGATCACCTTGCTGGGGCTCTACGCGGGGACGGTGATGGCCATTGCCTCCTACGAAGCCGCTCTTCCGCCGTTGCCGCCCCCCTCGGTTCAGCCCATGCCTGAGCTGGCGCGCCAGGTGATGTGGGCCGACCAAGGCGGAGAATTCCGGAAACCGAGGCGCCTCGGCGTGGTGCGTTCCTTGTCGGAGATCGGCCTCGGGAGGCGTGCCTGGCCCGCACTGCTGACGGCGAGTGGCGCCGGCCGGCAATCCCTCCTCCAGACCACTTTCCATTCAAAGAACTTTCACGCGCACTCGTGTCGTCGCAGCCTCCGCATCGCGCGGTGGTGGACCGCGGACCAAGCGCTGGACTTCCTCGGCAACACAGCGTACTTCGGCAACAACATCACTGGCCTGAGACTCGCCGCCAACCGATACTACGGCCGCCCCATCGAGTCCCTGAGCCGCACGCAGCTCGCGGTGCTGGTCAGCACACACCGGTCACCGTCCGCCGCGAACCCCTGGCGACGACGCGATCGCCTATTCGACTTCACGAGGCGGCTGCTGGCGCGCATGGGACAGCCAGCCCTCACCGACGAAAGGCTCGGCGTGGGCTTGCTTCCGCCGCCAGACGACCCGGAAGAACGGTCTCAATACGAAAGTCACTCCGACTGAAACGGTCCGCGCAAACTCGCGAGCCAGATAGGAGAGTACTGCCATGAGTGAGTTGTGACAGTATGAAACAGAGCTTGGACGCCGCGTGCATTCAGGATACCTGCACCGAGACCACCCAAGGTCAAAATTTCTCAGAGAGAAAGACAATGACACAGAAATCCTGGATCTGCGCAGTGGCGCTTCTGGCGTCCGCTTGCGGTCCCGACCTCGAGGCCGCCTGCAACGACTATTTCGACGCGGCAATCGCATGCATCGACGAGGCCTATGCCGAGGACGCTACCGTCGCCGACACCACGGCTGCAGCCCTCGACGGCGTGTGCGACACCTACGCAGGCCAAAAGGGCAGCGCCGCCAAAGAGAGCGCAGAAATCCTCGATTGCTACGCCACGACGTACGAGAGCGGCGACTGCAGCACTCCAGAGGGCTACCTCGAGACCTCGGGTTCAATCACCGACTGCATGCTCTAGCGGTTGCTGAAAACGGCCTCGCAGGCTCGGCCTTGATCAGAACCTCCCTCTTCACGTTGCCGGTCGGTGGCACTGTGCCGATCCCTGCCGAGCCGCGTTCGCTGCGTTCGTGCCTCACTTTCGCTCTCTGTGTCTCAACAACCTGGACCGACACAGCACCCTGCTATGGGGCCCGTTCAGCGAGCCGGGCCCAACACCTCGATCCGGTTGGTCCAGATCAGCCCAGCAAAACGTCCCAGCTCTTCTACGGTCTCCCGGTCGTCGACCCCGCGCGAAAACCGGTCCCCAGACAGCCTCGGTCCAATGACCACCAGGGCGCTGTCTGCGGCCTCGAGTCGACGGGCCAGCCGATGCGGCCATCCCCACAGCAAAGGCACATAGTTGGAGGGAGTCATCAAGGCGCTGCCTCGGCAAGCCGCGGGAAGACCACCAGCTCCCCATCAGCCGTGACACGAACGTCGATCTCGACCCAGTCCG
>PJEL010000479.1_pt1 | contig 46679 bp, 33 predicted proteins | sample 1853271 | NCBI WGS metagenome assembly PJEL01 (sample SAMN08108733, study PRJNA415343) | Invertebrate metagenome, whole genome shotgun sequencing project. | host: Globobulimina | place: Sweden: Gullmar Fjord | collected 2015-08
AAAAATACAATCTACTTATAACTTTCGATTAACGCCTCAAAAACAAGAGAACATTTCTTTTCTCTTTACACGAATAAAAGAAAACATGGGCTTAGTTTTTTCTCTTGATACTTTATCTGCTAGCATTCAAACGGTCACTAAACAAACAGCTTTAAACAGTAGCGTAAATAGCCATGGCTTTAATTCAGCAAATTCCTACCTGACAATTATGAATACGGAAGGAATAAAGCCCTTATTTGCACAAAAGCTTACAGAAATTTCGGCTAGGTTGGACTCACCTATGCAGGTAAAAACACAAAGTGACTTTCCCTTTTCTCCTCGCTTCAATCACTTAGCTAAACTCATTCAGGCTGCAAAAGACCATAACATTACCGTTGATTTTTTTATCAACCCGTATCATTACAGTTACCTTCAGACATTAGCAGACAAAGGACAATGGTCTAATTTTTTACTTTGGAAAGAGACTTTAGTGGACTACCTAACTAATAATACTATCAAGTATCACAATATATGGGACTTCAGTGCTTTAAACATTATAACCACTGAAGTAGTACCCACTAATACCCCTAAAAAACTTATGCAGTGGTTCTGGGAACCTGCTCACTATCGTAAAGAGTTAGGTAACATTATTTTAAAAACATTAAAAACAGGTACTGCGGTTCAAGGTGGGTTTGGCCAAAAATTAACACGTGAAAATATCCAACATAGTAACTTTTTAGAGAGCCAGAAAATACAGGGAAATGCTTTGCAATGGAAGAAATTAAAAGAACAACTCGAGCTAAAGTAAAAATCACTGTTCACGTAGTGGCTTAGAAAGAATGACTTGAACGTGTTAAAAGTAACCAGCCGCGCTCGTTACTTTTAACATGAATAGAGTTTTATTAAGCCCTACCGTACTTATCTTCAAAGCGAACAATATCATCTTCACCCAAATAACTACCCGATTGTACCTCTATCATCTCTAAAGGAAGCTTACCTGGGTTCTCTAGAGCATGAACAGCCCCTACAGGGATATAAGATGATTGGTTTTCTGTTAACAACACTGTTTTGTCATCAATGGTCACTTTGGCTGTGCCTGAAACAATGATCCAATGCTCAGCTCTGTGATGGTGCATTTGAACTGATAATTTGGCGCCTGGTTTCACTGTTATACGCTTAACTTGAAAACGTTCACCGTTATCAACACTGTCGTACTTACCCCATGGGCGGTAAACTTCACGATGCAACGAAGCTTCTGGTCGCTGTTTACGTCTTAATTCTTCAACAATTGCTTTAACGTCTTGAACTTTATCTTTATTGGCAACGAGTACAGCATCAGGTGTATCGATAACCACTAAATTATCTACACCTATGGTAGCAATTAACTTATTTTGACTGTGCAGGTAGCTATTACTTGTGTCATGAGCAATAACATCTCCTTTTAATACGTTTTTATCTTCGTTTTGCTGACACACTTCCCATAAGGCAGAATACGAACCAACATCACTCCAGCCAGCATCAAGTGGAATAACCACTGCGTCATCTGTTTTTTCCATCACTGCATAATCAATAGATTCACTCTGACAAGCAAGGAATGCAGCTCTATTAGGGCGAGTAAAGTCTAAGTCTTGTTGACTATCAGCCATTGATGTTTGACAACTCTCAAGTATATCTGCACGAAATCGGCCTAACTCTTCTAAGTAACGAGACGCTTTAAATAAAAACATACCGCTATTCCACAGGTAATCACCACTAGCTAAATACTCACTGGCAACTTTCTGGTTTGGCTTTTCAACAAACTGAGCCACTTTAAATGTGCCTGAAGCTTGCTCTCCACCCTTTTTAATATAGCCATAGCCTGTTTCCGCATGAGTAGGAACTATACCAAAGGTAACTAGCTTGCCTTGCTCTGCAACAACGCTTGCCCTCTCAACCGCTTGATGAAAGGCAACAGTATCTTGTATTACATGATCAGACGCTAAAACCAATAACAAAGCATCTTTATCTTTAGCTACAGCATCAATAGCAGCTAAGGCGATTGCCGGGGCAGTATTTCTTCCTTGTGGCTCAAGCAAAATAGTACTTTGCTGTTGCCCTAGTTTTCTTACTTGTTCCGCAAGCAAAAAACGATGTTCTTCATTACAGATAAAAACAGGATGCTGACAGTTTTCAGGCAAGCGCAACAAGGTATCTTGCAACATACTGGTATCGTTAACTAAGGGTAAGAATTGCTTAGGAAAAAGAGCACGAGAAAGAGGCCAAAGACGTGTACCACTGCCACCACACATGACTGCTGGGAAAATAGTTACTGAAGAGTTAGTTGGTTGGCTCATATCTATTCCATTGATAGGGTTTAATAAGCGCCCTATGATAATCGAAGCAGATAACTAATGAAATAACTATTACCCCTGTTAGCAAAAAGTAAAGCTAGTGTTAAGTAGGTGCTGGAGTTAGTACCATTCTAAATAATTAATTTACTGGTTAATTTGTAAAAGATATACAAAAGTCGTGTGGTAAAAAGGGGGGATGTGGCAGCTTTAATTTAAATGATGACTGCATATAGACCTCAATTACGTTGTAAGTAATCGAGGTTTAGTGCACTATATTTTTCTGGGTTTTATCTGTGCTACCCTAACCTTTACTAACATAAGTTATTTTACTATTACTCCTTTGCTCTTAATCAGAGAAGTCCAAGTGCACTCTACATGACCAAATCAATTTTATTTGTTTCCTTAGATTACCCTCCTAAAGGCGGACCAGGGGCAAAGAGAAACTTCTATCTAAAACAACATCTAGCGAAGTTGGGCTGGAAAACAAAAGTACTAACAATCTCAGCAGGTAAAAAACATCATTCAGACAAAAGCATCATCAATGATAAAGATGTCATCCGTGCCTATGCCAAAGATGCCACAGAGGTATTTTCAATCGCTGGAAAATACCCCCAAATAATAGAAATACCTGATCGCTGGTATCTTTGGATTGTACCTGCTTTAGTCAAAGGCTATCTGCTACAAAAGAAAAATAACTTTGACTATGTTTATGCCGGATTTCCCACCTACTCTAGTGTGATAGTAGGTATCATTTTAAGTAAAATGTTTAACAAGTCTTTGGTTGTCGATCTTAGGGATCCTTTCCGTTTTCGCTATGATGGCTCAAATATGCCAACTCATTGGCTCTATCAATATATAGAAAAAAAAATGATGGCTGCAGCGAGTAAAGTATTAACGACCACACCTGAATGCGCACAGTATTACCAAAAGCTTTACCCCAGCTTTGCCAGTAAAAACTTTCATGTAGTCTATAATGGTTTTTCTCCTGAATTCCATCAAAGCTTGCCTGATACCATAGCAATTAAAAAGTCACCCACCTTTATTCTGTTACATTCTGGAATTTTATATAAAATCGGGCGCAACCCTGAAGTTTTATTACAAGCCATTGCCTTATTAATATCGCAAGGGGTAATAAATCGGGGAGAATTTATTTTAAGATTTAGAGGCGCCAATATTTGGCCTGAGCTAAAAGACAGAATTAAGCAATTAGCATTAAACGACTTTATTGAGTTTAAAAAAGCAATTCCTTACTCTGAAGCCATTAATGAAATGCAAGCTGTTGATGCTAACTTATTAATTCAAAATAGTTTATTTAATTTGCAAATCCCGAGTAAACTTTATGATATATTAGCGCTGAAAAAACCCATTATTGCAATCACGGACGAACAAGGCGCACTGGCAAAAGAAATGTCTCATCTTAATGTGCCATATTTCTCTTCCTCTATTGACGAAACAGCCAGACTATTAATAAACCTCATGAGCAACACACAACCAGCACTACCCGAGCAAATCTTAAATAGCAGAAGCCGATACCATCTAAATCAAGGTTTGTCCAAAACTCTATCTGAAGCACTACAATAACAATGAAAAAAAGCAACGCATTTACAAGTGGAATATTAATGTTATCAGCCAGTTGGATAGCAAAGACTTTAGGCCTGCTAAGTACCATCATCTTAGCTCGCCTTTTAACACCTGAAGACTTTGGTTTAGTCGCAATTACTATGCTTGTTATACATTTTTTAGGTGTTTTTGCGCAAACAGGGTCTCAGCACTATTTATTAAGTAAAGAAACAATTGATGATGATGACCTTAATACAGCTTGGTCAATTAATTTCATATTGAGGCTAACAATTGCATTGCTATTATTTACTTTTGCCAAACCAATTGCTGATTTTTTCCAGGCTGATTTGACTAATGCATTAAGAGTAAGTTCGTTAATTTTAATAATCATTGGCTTCACTAATCCCGCAATCAGCTTAGCTAAGCGTCAGTTCAAGTACGCTGGAATATTTAAACTAAGCCTTATTGTAAAATTTATCAGTTTCACTGTAACCGTTATTGTTGCCTATTATACACGCTCATATTGGGCACTTATAATAGGAACCATTACTCACTACCTCGTTAACGCTATAGGTAGCTACTTTATTTACCCCTTTAGACCAAAGCTATCTCTTAAGAAATTTGATCAACAATGGGAGTTTTCAAAGTGGGTATTACTGAGAAGCTTTACTGGTTATATTCGTTCTAAAGGAGATGCCTTTCTTATTGCAAAATTTTTTAATACCAGTGAAGTAGGTGTTTTTTCCATAGCTAAAGAGTTTGCTATGTTGGTTTATGAGCAAATAGCTACGCCTATAGCTGAAATCATCATGACTAGTGTACAAAAAGCTAAAAATAACAAAGCGAACATTCCTTACATTATAGAAAAATATTTGCTTATATTAATCAGTATGATTGCACCTATTGTTTGTCTACTATCTTTATTATCAGAAAGTGTTGTGTCCATTATTCTAGGTGAGAAATGGCTTGCCGCAGCACCTATTTTAACAGTGTTAACGCTTCTTGGCGTATCAACTAGTTTGACGGTGGTTTTTAACTCGACCTTAACGGCATTACAACTAACAAAATTAACCTTTAAAATAGACATTATTACCACAATAATAATCTTGTCTACCTTGTTTGCTTTAAAAGATCTTAAGTTGATTGAGTTTGCAACATTAAGAGCGGCTTTGGATGCTTCGGTAGTTATTTCCTATTTAATGTTCACTAAATGGGTTGTAGGGTTAAGTCTACGATCTACATTAAAGAACCTTACCCCTACATTAGCTGCCACAGGTCTAATGGTGATAGCTATCAGTCAAATCACCAGTTTAATTACTGTTGATAGCTTTATAAGCTTGGTTCTTGTTTCAATGGCTAGTGTACTCACCTACATCATAAGCTTACTTGTCTTGGTCAACATATTTCCTTTTGCAGGGCAGGCTTTAGTTGATTTGAAAGCAACAATCAACGGCTTGATAAAACAAACCGCTGGTAAGGTTGGATTGAAAATAGCTAGCTGAGTATGTCTGCAGCCTGCTTTATCACGTTTGAACGTATCATGCCGTTTGCTGCACCATTTTTATCAGGGGAAACATTCACTTCAATAATGAGAGGTCCTGTTGTAGTCATCGCTAAATCAAGACCTGCAAACTTAGTATAAGGGAGCTTTTTAAGGGTATCTTCTGCACACGCTAAAATATCATCCCAGAAAGGCAATTTAACCCCATAAAATTGTGCTTGATGATCAGGGTGTTTTTCATATTCATCACGAAATGGCGTGGCTGTTGTTAACCCTTTACCTATCACAGCTGTCTTTAAGTTCACCGGACACATGATGCCACCACCGCCGCCATTGTCAGTAAGGTTACCCGCTCGACCAACTCTGATATATGTGCCTATGACTTCAACTTTATCGCCGGTTTGCAGTGCCCAAACACGTAACGTATTCACGCTCGAAGGATTAAGCTGAGCAAAGCTTTCATGTTGTTCAATAAAGGACTCAAATAATAACCCTTCGGTTGCAATTACCTTCTCATAACGCGCTAAGATTTGAGGGATAGTTAACGCCTCATTTTCATCTAGTGCTTTAATTTTTAATATATCGCCTTCTAAAAGGACGGTACCTGCAAAGAAGCCCTCTCCACCAAAACCTTCGGGTATTTTTATACAAATTTTCTTATCTAGGTAACCTGTTAATAAAGAACATAATTGCCCTTCATTTATTAAACTATTTCCATCCGCATCAAAACCTTTAACTGGCTCTAAAAAGCCAATAAATTTGGCACAGGGGATCTTCGAAAATTGTAAAAATGATTTTTCTGATAATTTATGCTGAGTAATTTTTCGATATGCTCTTGGGTTTAGCTTATCAAGTGCAGCATGATAGTCTTTGTCACTGATATGAGCGCACTTATAATCCCACGACATTTCAGGATCGGCCATTCCTGCTTGTAAATAATAATTTGGGCCTATCGCGTTTTTAACAAACAAGTGTATCATCTCCGTGATAATACTTGCCGAACTTCTGTTTCTTCTTTGCGATTCTAGCTTTATTAAAGCCATTGTTGCTTTTAACTTGTTAAAAGCCGATAGTTTGCTTGAGCTCATGATAGGTATATCTTCTGTATAGGTATTAACTAATATAGTTTTCGAAGTAAGGTTGTAAAGCCACATAGTTCAGCTTCAAACTCTAATTGATGCACATCTTCACCGTCTAATAAACGTGGTATCTGTAGTCTATCTGTCTCTGGCGTTAACATGCCAGGAAACACTGTGGTAGCAGTAACAACACCACTCTCAGTTAACCATGGCAATTGTTTTTGGTAATATTCTCCACTTGGGTAACAAAAGTGTTGTAATTTTTCGTTAAGAGCAAGTTGGTTTAAATAATCAATATTTTCGATAATTTCTCGTTTAAAGTCTTGCTCATTTTGAGGCGAACAATGTCTATGTGTATGTAACTGAATATCAACGTTGCTTTGCTGTAACCCTTGTAACTCTTCTGCATCTAATGATCTAAACATTAATTGATTAGATGAGAACAAACTAACATCAAGTTGCTTCGCTATACCTAGTATTATCTGTTGCCTAACGTCAAAATTATCAATTTTGTCGATATGATGACAAAGCTCATCAACAATCGCGGTAATATTATCCGCAGTGATGGTATATTCTTTTTTGATCGTAATAGCCGGGTAATCAATTACGCATGTTTTACCTACTGATTTCCAAAGTACATAAGCTAGTGCTACGTTAATCACCGCCCCTTGTTTTTCTGCATAATAGCTAGTTACGTACAACATTAGCGGAAATTTATGCTCTGCTAATGCTTCACCTACAAGTTCTTTAGTCGCAGCCCAACCATCATCCATAGTCAGGACAACACAATTATCATTGTGCTGATTACTAACGGCCTCTGATAAGGTAATTATTTTATAAGGGCTATTTTTCAGCCACGCCATGCGTTTTGCAAAAGACTCTGGGCGCATAAACAATTTAGGACGAAACTTATATTCATCTTTATAAGCAAAGCCATGATAACAAAGCACACTGGTATTGCCTCTGTTGTAATTTCTTGCCAGCCAAAATGCACCCAAGCATTTGAGAACAAATAAAATTGCTATTTTAATCGCTTTAAGCACGAGCTAGCAAACTCCTTGGTAAAGGCCCATAAATTAATGAAATATAACTTCCTGTCATTAGGGTAAAGTAAATCCGCTTTAATTTTAGGGTTCAAAAACAACAACAAAAACTCAGCAACAATTGCCGCTTTTTTAGGCTTTGTAATGCTAGGGTCCTTTAATGAGGACAACATATAGCCAAAATCTGCAGGTAAGGCATTCCTTACCTCCACATGATCCACTAAGCGAATTGGTGTTTGGGGCTGTAGTTTTTCAAAGAAATAATCTAAATGAATACAAGGAAAATGAATGCCAGCTAAAATATCCAAGTTTAACGCAGCCCAGTAGCGAGAATTTAACTCTATAAAGTCAAAAGACTGTGTTGATTCATGCCACTTATACTCAACCATAGCGGGTCCATTCCATTTAAGGAACTTCATGCGAGTCACAGCATCATCATACATTTCCTGCTGCCACCAGCTATGTCTAAGCGACGTTAGCCCCCCTGTGTGGGGGTTTTCATGGGTTGCAACAGCCATAGATTCCGCCAACAACTCTCCATCTTGAAAAAGTAAATTGACCGTGGCTTTAACACCTTCACTACAGTCTTGTACTATTGCCTTGTCAAAAGATTCAAAGACATCAAGTACTGCTTGCTTAGCATCATGCTCGGTTTCAGCTTTAACTATTTTTGCATCATCACCAGTGTGTGCATAAAAACCATCGCCTTTAATAAATAAAGGGTAATTCCAGTCTGTTGTAGCTTCCCAATCAACTTCTTCGGTACTAGAGACAACTTGGGTATTAGAAATATTATCTGTTAAAGATTTATCACCACTAGATAAAAATGCATCAAAAACATCAACTTTACACAAGCACTGGTAGATAACTTCCTTTGAGCTAGAGATAGGTAATAAATGTGAGAACTCATCAAAATTATCTTTAATAGCCAAGTAAAACCCTTCACTGGGGATAATAGCTTGAATATTATTTTCTTTTATATATAACCTTAGCCATTCAAGATAACTATCATCATACTCTGGACTACGTACTGTCACCGCAGCAAAGTTTGAACGGAAACCAAGCGCACTTTCTTTAGAAGAAGCGGCAAAAACAGTATAGCCATGTGATCCTAAAGAGCGAATAACAGCAATAGCCCCCATAGAGTCCGCTTGCGGTACTAAAACATTATATTTATTTCGCCAGTTTTTTTCCATTATTGAAGCCTTTGTTATATCCATAAAATATGTATTACCTAACGAGAGGTAGTTTTAAATGCTAATTTTTTCTGGCATTCATTGCCAATAGCACCTATCGATGAAAACTTAAATCGTGTGAAGCCACAAAGATCAACTTTTGCCTCACTCATTACCGTAGGAAGTTGTTCATTAAATCTCTGATTAAATTCAGTCATATTTTCATTTAACTGCATTGTGCCACCATCTCGAGTTCTGATATTACCTGTGGTTACATTATTACTAATAATTGCACTACTTTCTTTAAAGCGAACATCAACACCAAAAGTGTTTAATAATGTGTTATGAATCACTTGGCTATCACGCGATTTATTTAAATAGATACCGACATCTTGGCTGCAATTAGCAATCAGGTTATTTTTAATCATGCCATTTGTATGTTCTGCGGCACAACTTCCGCCTCGGCAATATTTTCTCCCTGTTCCGCCCCCACCTAGCGAAATGCCTACACGAGTATGGCCATCATTAGCGAGTGACCATTCACAATCAATGATGTTCTGTTCAATAAGGCCATTCATACCATTGCCCTTTAAAAACAATGCATAGCTCACATAATCACTACCGTGTTTACTATTATTGGCAATAAAGTTATTACGAACATTCCAGTTACTACCTGTTACCACATCGATCAAGGTAACTGAGCTACTTGTTTGTCGCGAGGACTCGTTATAGACACTATTGTGTTCAAATAATATATTATCAGGATAGCGCCTATTACCAGCCTTACCTCTAGCATTAGCCTTAACTGTAGAATTAAAATTAGTCAGCTGATTATTTCTAATAATAAGGTGTTGCGCGCCCACAATATGAATAGCATGTTCACACTTTGCATCTTTCGCGCAAACGCCCATTATTTGTAAGTTTTCAACAATCCAATAGTTTCCTTTTATAACAAAACCTTCAAGTGTATCTAAAGCAATGGTCACCTCACCAAAGTTATCAGCCCTTAACCTTATTGGCTGCTGTGATGTGCCATGCTGAGCTAGATAAACTTGTCGTTGATTTATTTGATACTGGCCTGCTGTGATTACTATATCGTCACCGGGTTGCGCCTGCGCAATAGCGCTAAGTAATTCAGCTGTTGAATTAACCTTTACCGTACGTGATTTAGAATACTCAAAGTCAATTAGGCGCTGATAAAAAGGGATTAGTCGATCATTACTTTGTGATGTGATCACTTTAGAGCGAAACTTTGACTGTTTTATACTCGCACCAACAATACCGTTATTATAAACCACGTGCCCTTTCACTTGCACTTGTTTATTGTCAAACACCGCAGCAAGGTAATTTATTGGTTCCGATGCTTTGCGCAAGAGCGGCGATGATTCTTTGGCTAATGATGCCGCTGTACGTTGAAGAAACACCTTTGCTGGCAAGTCATATTTACTGAATATATAAAAGCCACCGATGACAAGCAGTAATATAGAAAAGATAGCGACAAAATGCGCCCATATACCAACTCGATAAAAATAATTAGCTAGCAGTTGTGGTAAGTTAATTATTTTCATTATTTAAATGACTCTCGCGCTATTATCATTAATATAGCGACAAGCAGAAACGGATTTTTCCCCTAAACCGCACAATAAAGTTTTTTTACCCTTTATTGTATTTAGCTGTTCTTTATTCAGAGGCTTATCGGTAAATATTACCGCCATATCAGCGGAGACAACAAAAGCTTTCACGTCATTAGGTAATATCATCATTTGAGTACGCTCGCCCCTATAGCTATTCAGGTTTGGTCGATGAATGGTAACAAGCTCTTGGCTTTCCTTGGCTTTAGCATTAATTTCAATACGCCATTTAGCCCCCTTGTCCCCTTGCTCCGGCGTTAAACCTTGATGAAAATTTTCACCATTCAGCACAGTATCGTCACCATCAGTTTCAACATAAAATTGATAATCTTTACCACCAATCAGTCGAATATCATTTATATCGGCAAATATTTCACTGATTAGATATCCTTGTTTATTCTGTATTTTTATCAATTTACTGTTACTAGTGAGAATACCGTTATCCATACTCCCCTTTAGTATAACTTCATCTTCCACCATAGGTTTATTCACCGTATGAAAAATTACTTTCACTTGGTTTTTGGCTTTATTAAGGACTTTATCATTAATAAGTAAAATATCGTCTGTACGAATATATAATATCTCTCGTTCAACAAGCTCTACTTTGCCCTGCTCATTATTATCGTCATACCAAGTACTGTTATAAGCTTTAGTTAGATCCGCTTTAATGTAGGAATATTCTGCATTGCTCTCTGTAAGTAAAATCTTCCCACCGGCCAATACTGGTGATCGGGTTCTTTTTTTAAACCAATCATTAACGCTGGTAACTGCACTACCTAGTGGTTGGGTAATTCGCTGCCCGCCATCGGCCACGTCGTTGCGGTAATTAAAACCAATATTAACTTTTTCGTTTGCTCTTTGAATAAGTACACTATTCTTCGCTATGGTGCGAATACCATAATTTAGTCTATTATCACCAAAATACTCCCCTGGAATACTACTATTAACAAGTAAAGGTGCTCCTTTGAATAAGGTAATATGGCCATTATCATAGTGACCATGGTGGGAAAAAGAGTTTCCCGCACGAAAACTCATAAATGTAGCAGTGTCTAACCAGTTTTCCCGAATGTAACTTTGGCCAAAATAATCTTTTCCAAAAAATTCAGTGAGCGGTAAGTGCTTAGTCTGTGACTTTTTGTTAGCTAATTTTACAGGATAAAATAAAGACCAGCCCCAACGGTAGTCTACATAATAACTTTGAATACCATGCAGTTGCTTTAGCGCCTTAGAATACTGAACAAAAATATCTTTTTTGGTTACTTGCGCGATAATATCGATGACTCGACGACTCTCATCTTTTAAATCAACTCTAGGCCCTTCATCACCTAATGGCTCTATTTGCCAATCGGGTCGAGTAGCTTGAATATGCCAATGTCCTATTTTTTCAACTAAGTTATAAACCTTTTCATGCCAACGGTCTTTTTCTGTGCCATTAAGGTAGCCAGATAGAGCCAGAACAACATAAAAGGCACGAGAATTAATCCAATAGTTATAACCTTCTGGCCATGCCTGAGTCATTGATAGCGCATCCACCATGGAATAAAAATGTGGTATTGCATACTCCATCATACTTTGAGCAGCAGCATCATCCATGGCTAACAATGTTAGCCACATCTGTGATGTTAAGGTTGTTCTGCCATGCCACATTGATGCTTCGTTACTATTTAGCAAAATGAGATAGTGCTTTAACGCTAATGTTAGTTTGCCATTAATAACATTTATCTCTTGTTCTGAAAAATCAGCAAGTGGCTTTAATGCATCGTAAGCAAGTGCTAGACGCCATCCATTGGCATAATGACCAGAAGCATTAGGTAAAATAATATTGAAGTTTAAAATCTTGTTTTTTGCGTGGATTATTGCATCACTCTTTTTCGTAAGAACACCGCAGGCAACATAAGCTAATAGTTGCTTGCTTCTACAAGGGTGATATTTTTTAAGATCTTCTTTGGGGAAGTAATCAATAGATAGTTCATTATTAACAAGCTGCTTTACTTGCGATAAAATACGTACATCATCAGTTAATCGCGGAGTTAGATGGTAGTTATCAGGAAAATCAAAACTGTTTTGCAATACCGCCCCATCAACTAGCGATGAACTAACACCTAACTTATCGCCAATACGGTAGAAGAATTGACCTACTGTTAAATCAAAATGTTTGGCAAGCAATATGAGCAAAAGCACCACCACAAAGTGGCTAAGAAAACCAGTGGCTATAAAGTAATATCTTTTAATAGGCACTTTAGTTCCTATAATTTAAAGCTAAGCGTAAAACAAAGGACAATTCGGTTTCATCCCAAGGAGTGAAGCGCTTAATTTTGAAGCGATCTTCTTTAATATTACTTAATGAACCCCAGTCTGTCGAAAATGCAGCCCTAAAACCTAGCTCATCAACCATTTGGATATGTCTATCATTAAAGTCCTGCTCGTATTTACCATTTGGGTAGGCAAAAAACTCGACAGGAGCACCGATGATTTTTTCTAACACATTTTTACTTTGCTCTATTTCCTTTGAAGCTATTTCATCATCTTCTTTCAGTAAAATAGGGTGGCTATGTGTATGTGCACCTATGGTCATACCGTTAGCATGGATTGTTTTTATTTGTTCTTCTGTTAGAAAATACGGATCCAACGAGTTAAACTCTGTTTGCTCTTTCAACTCATTAATGACATTCTGTCGTTCGTTTATTGACAGATATTTTATAGAATCAGTAAATTTGTAACGGCTAATATTACGTTGCTCTACACTAGTTAAATCAAACGTTTTTCCTGCGCATTTAACTTCTTTCACCTTGTCAGGAGCGTTAAAAATTGCCGAGTAAATAACAGCATCCCAAAGACCACCATCAACAATTCCTTGCGTACTTATGAAGAAGGTTGCGGTGATATTCTCTTGCTGTAATACTTTATAAATTAAATCGTAGCTATCTCTATAACCATCATCAATCGTTATACAAATAGCACGTGGTGGTAAGGCATTTTTTTCATGCAGTGATATTGCTTCCGGCAAAGGCAAAACAACAAAGTACTTTTTTAACCACTTCATTTGTAGTTTAAATAACGCTAAGCTAATTGTTTGTGGATTTTTTTCATCATAAAACTCACTAACTCTATGATAGGTTAGAATATTGAGCTTATAAACTCCTTTATTACGACTCCAATACTGAGCAAGTCTACGAATAATCCAAGAAAGCATAAATACCTATAATTAAACTTTTTCACTGATAATAGTAGAAGGTTTTTTTTGTGCTCCAATATTAAACATTTTTAGCACTTTATTTTTTGCTCTTATTTCAAAATATTTATATAAGAAATGTGATATTAGTAACACGGTCAAAACATAACAGACAATCCAAATGAGACTTGCTTCATTAGACTCTAAAAACAATATTTTAAACCAATCACGTATGAAGTAATGAGTTAAATAAACAGAGTACGATATATTGCCTAACCAGATTAAAATACGACTAGCAAAAAAATCATTAACAATACTTTTACAAGATACACTACCTAAGATAATAAAGCTCATCATTAAAGGCACATAATAATAATCAGGGACCTTACTATTCACCAGCACTAAGAAGAGAGAAATACCACCATAAAACATTAACTTACCGTAACGATGAATGTCACTATTCTTAGTGACATACCAAATACAAACTCCGCAAAAAAATTCAAGAACACACCTAATAACCCCAAGGCTTTGTATATTGTCACCAATACTTAGGGTACCAAAAAAAATGTAAGCTATAATAGCGGCAGTAAAGAACAGCATAAAAAATGCTCCTTGCACGCCCCATTGTCTACCTATACGACTTAACAGTGGTACCATTATAGGGAAAACAATATAGGCCATCATTTCGGTACTGATCGACCATGAAGGGATATTCCATGTGAGTGAATCTAACCAACCCCATGATTGCATGAGAAATAAAGAGATAGTAAATGATTCTGTTGTAAACTTACTTGTTTCCCCCAAATCCTTTCCTGTCAAAAAATACGCTATAGGTATGGTGAGATAAGCTAGTAAGATTAGTAAATGTAGCGGGTAGATCCTCGCTACTCGTTTAATATAAAACTGAAATACTTTTCGTTTGCTAGGTATATTTAGTTTTTCAAAGTAATTAAAAGCAATAACAAAACCACTTAAAATAAAAAAGAAATCAACGGCTAAATATCCATGCTGAATAAAGGAAAAAGTTGTATCGTTAACATAGGGACGAATATAGTTTTCAATATGATAAAAAACAACTATAAACGCCGCCAACCCACGGATGCCTGTTAGTTGGTGTAAGTTATGCATTTGTACTAAGCTCTATTTTTTTTAATATGATAGAAAAAGCGATAAGGTAGTAAATGAACGGCTGAAATGCAACGCCAATAAAAGCACCTGAAATACAGAAAATAATAATACAGTGATTTAACATGCCCGCGCATTCATGAAGCCACTGATTACTTGCTAATCCCTTATTTCTCATTATTATTTGTTTATTGCCATACCAAGTTAAAAAGATAATAAGTAAAAAAAGAAACAAACCTATAAACCCATGCTCACCCATAACTTCGAAATAGATACTATGAAAAGCTTTAGGCTTATCACCTTTGATAGGTTCATCAGAATACAGCTGCCAAAGTCCTCCATTTGCTAAATAAGCATTAAAACCTCCTCCTACAGGGTGACCTTTAGCAAAATCAAAAGTCCACTGCCAAACCAGCATTCGACCAGAAGCAGATTGATCCTCTGACGCATTAGTTATTGTCCCCATCCGCTCTTTCCAATCATCGGATAGTACTAATGAGTATGATGATATAGCAACTAAGCTCATTAGGAATATGTTTCTTACCTTATTCTTCGATGTAGCAATTTTTAGGGTAATAAAAACAAGTAGAGCCACCAACCCTGTTCTAGCCTGCGTACCAATAATTGTTGCCATGATAAGAATCAGCGGAATGCCCCAAACAAAATTACTCCCCTTAAACATAGAAAACAATAGGCTATTATGCTTAAAAAATAACACCATAGGGATAAGCATTACTGCAACCATAGCAAGTGTGGAGCTTTCTGATATACCGCTATTTCCTGCCGCCGTAATCATATTATTCCCATAACCACCACCACCGAGAAGGGTTTTTATACCAACAGAAACCATATAGTAACTTGCTGATAAAGCAAAAGTAGCAAAACAAAGCTCTAGCTGTTCTTTGGTATTTATCACCAAACAAAGCATAACTGTCATAAAAATAATTTTGGTTGCTACATCCCATTTAAACCAAGCAAAGATGGGAAAGTAAGAAAATACCGTCGTTACTGTTATCCAAACAAAGAAAACAAAAAATAAAGTTAACACTTTAAAGTCTGCTGGCTTTTTGATTTTTTTAATACCTAAAACCATACTTAACAAACAAATAACAGCCATAGTTAATGACATAGGTAATGCAGATAAGAAGCCAAAGGATATTTTTTGAGGGTTAAATATATCAACCCAAATATAGCCACAAAATGCTACATAAGGTCTTGTTATGCCAAAAAATAAAAAAAACAAAAAAACAAAAAATACAAAAAGATCTACCATATTATTTTCTATCTTTCTTTTTATTTTGATCTGAGGATTTCTTCTCAATTCTTATTAACTGAAAAACAGCATAAAAAATCAAACCATTACATGCTAATAAAGCTAAATTATCGATCATTTTGACACCTACCTAGCTAACTTTAGAAATAACATAACGAAACTTACCAGACTTTTCAGCTTCTATTTGTGAGACAGCATCTAAATCTATAACAACTTCATCGCCTAAACGAGCTTTAAAGCCTCTTATAATTTTATCTTTCAACTCTTCTGATAATGCATTATTAATGCTTGGTACTATTTGTACTCGTGTATGTAACTTAGTCTCTTGAATAATTTTAAACTCTTCAATGCCATCTAATTCACGCAAAATATAGATAAGTGCTAAACCATGCATCATAGTGCCATTGGCAGCGACTACAAAATCAGTAGTCCTTCCCTCAATATCTTTTAAAACAGGTAAACCACGACCACAAGCACAAGGCGCTGAATCTAATGCAGCTATGTCGCCAGTTTTATAGCGAATAAAGGGGAAGTCAGAAGTAGCCATATGAGTAACCACTATTTCGCCCTTCTTTCCTTCTGGCACTATACATCCTTGTGGATCAACAATTTCAACAATAAGATCTTCTGCTGATATATGCATATTGCCTGATGGACATTGATGAGCAATAAAGCCTGCATCACGACTACCATAACCATTGGCAACAGGAGCATTAAATACTTGTTCAATAATATCTCTTTGATAAGGGTATAAACGCTCGGACGTCACAAAGACAACTTTAATGCCAAGGTTTGTTAAGTCTATTTTTTCTTTTTGTGCTGTTTTTGCAATCAAGCTAAATACTGAAGGGTAACCAAATAGCATAGCCGGTTTTTCTTGCTGAATCTGTTCAATAAAGGCTAATAATTTGGCTTCATCCATATCAAAAGCAGGAATTAATGTTGAACGAAAGAGCTTATCCCTAGCAACCCTTACTTTATCTTGTGCGCCAAGCTCAATCGGAGAGCCCCAAGCAACAATTTCTTTATCTCCAATATCAACATCCCACCAACGAGTTGCTCGCCATTTTTCAGCAACATCATGACTAACTCTTTCATTGCTTAGCAAAAATGTTAATGGGGTTCCGCTAGATCCGCCTGTGGTAAAGCTACTTACCGGCCCTGATACATTAGATTTTAACTCATCAAAATGTGTCTTAATTGTATGTTTATCTAAAAAAGGCAGTTTACCCAAATCGCTCACACTTTTTATATCGTTAGCCTGAAGCTCTAACGTTTGAAAAAGCATTTTATAATAGGGTACTTGGCGAGTGACTTTTGAGATAAAAGCTTGAAGGCGAATAGCTTGTTCAGCTTTTACCTGCTCTTGACTATGCCATTGGCTTTTATCTAAATGCTTATGAATAGCCACAGTATCGTGCTTTTTAAGCCATTCATGGAATGGAAAAAGTAATGTTGATACGATTTTAGTATAAATCCCTGCCATGATATTTATCTCATTCCCTTTGATAAGCTATTTTTCTCTATCGCGCCATAATAACAAGCTTTTAGGGTTAGCCAAACATTCGACCAATAAAACTTACTAATAGTGTTTAAACCATTTTCAACTAATTTATTTGCTAGTTCTTCATCTTTTAGAATCATTACGGCTTGCTTTGCCATGTTATTGGCGTCATTTATATTAACCAATAAAGCATCATGTTGATGTGAAACTAATTTAGGTATACCACCTGCGTTTGTTGTAACAACAGGAGTACCACACGCTAACGCCTCTATTATGGCATTTGGAGTATTATCAACAGTACTAGCATTAAGCATTAAATCAGCCTGTTGATAAAGTTCAGCCATCTCATTGGGGGACAGTCGCCCGGTAAAGGTAACCGCCTCTATCAGCCCTAAATCAGCTGCCTGTTGAGTTAATGATTTAAGCTCTGGCCCTGTCCCTGCAATCGATAACTGCGCTTCAGGAAGTTCTTGTTTGATCTTGGCAAAAGCATTAATGGTAGTTGCTACATCATAAATTTGTTCAAGATTTCTTGCGACAATAATATGAGGACTATTAGCGTGAGTAGCCTTGCTAGTTTGAAAGAATAAAGTTTGGTCTAATACATTAGGTACAATATCTGCGGTCACCTTAAAGCGTTCAAATACCTCTTGTAAAAATACAGACGGTACTGTCACTGTTTGCGCTTTTTTCATCGTTAAGTTTACCCAAAACCATGACTTTTCAAAAAACTCTTGCGCGTATCCACCCCGGTAATTCACAATAACCGGCTTGCGAAACATCCTAGCAACACAGATAGCAGGAGCCGCAAATAAGTGCCACGACCAACCAGAGTTTGCCATGATATGAATCACATCAGTATGTTTTAGGCGACAAAGCAAGGTTGTTAGGTAGGCTAATAAACGAAATACAGCACGAATCACAGGGATTTTGCCAATAATTTTTGGCTTATAATCAGCATTAGTTCGAATAACTTCAACCTCAATGCCCTCTGACTGTAAAAAATCTGCTAATTTTTTAGTTTGATTAGCCATTCCACCTGCGGGGGGGGCTAAAGGACCAACAATAGTAACTTTTTTTAAGCTTGCCATTTATCATTAAGCCTTTAATAAAAGGCTTTTATAAAGCGGCAAGTAATTACTAACACTATTTCGCCAATTGCGAACACCTTCAACATACTCTCGGCCATTTAAAAGCACACTATTAAGCTTCTCTTTGTTGGCTAATAACTCAATCAAGCGCTCAGCTAGTTCCTCAGTATCACCCGCTTTAAATAAAAAGCCTGTTTCGTTGTCGCATATTAATTCTTTATGACCACCTACGTCCGATGCTATAACGGGTTTACCTTGTGCCATAGCCTCTAAAGGCTTTAAAGGTGTTACTAAATCAGTTAAGCGCATAGGTTTACGTGGGTAAACAAGCAAATCAACTAAGCTATAGTATTTACCTACCTCACTATGCGGTACTCGTCCGGTGAAGATAACCTTGCCTTCTAAACCTAATAAGGTGACTTGCTGTTTAAGATTCTGCTCTTGTGGGCCGCCACCAACTAACAATAAGCGTGCTTTAGGGTTTTTAGCAAGTACAGCGGGCATAGCAGCAATCGCTAGATCTAGGCCTTCATACGCATAAAATGATCCTAAAAAGCCTAATACATCACAACCCGCTAGTTTTAATGTTTCCGCTAAATCGCTATTATTGGCTTTATCTTGTGAGGTAATCACATCAAATTGTTCAATATTTACCGCATTAGCAATAACAGTAAATTTACTGGCATCAAAACCTCTATTGATAAGGTCTCCGCGTAGCCCTTCACAAATAGTAGTTACTGCATTGGCATTTTTAACAACATGTGTTTCCATTTTTCGGGTTAGTCGGTAACGTAAATCATCTTCTTTACATGTACCATGATCAACAGCAGCATCTTCCCAAAACGCACGTATTTCATAAACTACTGGTAATCCAGACTTTCGCCCTGCTTTTAATGCAGCTAAACCATTTAATGCTGGTGAATGCGCATGAATAACATCTGGTTTTTCAATAGCAATCACTTCCAATATACGATCTACCATTGGAGCAATATATGACATTTGATTAAGCACTGGTAACTTCGACATTAAGCCTGAAATAGGTGCACTGCGGTAAAACTTAAGACCATCCACTTCTTCAGTTTCTATTTGGTCATTACCATGCTTTGGGCTGGTCACATGGCATGTTTCAATACCTAAGGCATGTTGCTGCTTTAGTATTGAGCGACTTCGAAAAGTATAACCACTGTGTAGCGGAATTGAATGGTCAAATACATGTAAAATTTTCATAGTTTATTCTTTAAGTTAACGTTTACTACAATATGGACTCCCGACAAAATACTTCGGAAGTGACAATGCTGCTTTGACGGTTACTCCTACAGTGCTTGCTTATAAAAAGAAGCAAACATTAGTAATGTCCAAAGCGGTGCACTATATTCTTTGCGACCCGATTGATGGTCGTCTAACCATTTCTCAACTGTTTTCATATTGAATAAGCCACTATTATTCATTTCTTCGCTTAATAACGCATCACGTAACTTCTGCTTTAGTGGTCCTTTAAACCAATCAGACAATGGCACTCTAAAGCCCATTTTCTTTCGATAAAGCACGTCATGGGGAAGATGTGGTTCCATTGCTTTTTTCAATATGTATTTACCACAACCATTCTTAATTTTAAGATCTGTTGGTATTTTGGCTGTCCACTCAACAAATTTGTGATCTAAGAATGGCACTCGAACTTCCAAGCTATGCGCCATACTTGCTCGGTCAACCTTTGTTAGAATATCACCGACTAGATAAGTTTTAATATCTAGGTATTGAATGAGTGACAGTGGGTCATCACCATCAAAGTTTGCTTGATGTTCTCTAAATACTTCAAGTGCGGTGTAACCTTTAAGCTCTTGATATAAGTCATCAGAAAATAGTGCTTTACGCTGTGCATCATTAAGTAAAGATACACCATGGAAGTATCCCTCTGCTGTATCCATTGCTAAGGACTGAAAAGTGGTTTTTGCTCGTAAAAATTGTGGCGCCCAATCAAGCTTAGGATAAAGCTTTCCAAGGGTCCCGAATATTGGTTTGCGGACAGCATAAGGTAATATTGAACGTACTTTTTCTTCATTCATCATCAAGCCATAACGACGATAACCCGCTAATAACTCATCTGCGCCATCTCCCGACAAACATACGGTTACTTTCTCTCGTGCTAACTGACACACTCTATAGGTTGGCATAGCAGAGCTATCAGCATAAGGTTCATCATATAACCCCGCTAATAAATCGACCAGTTCAAAGTCATCACTAGCAACAATATTTTCATGGTGATCGGTCTTATAATCTTTAGCAACCATGCGAGCAAAGTCAGTTTCGTTATAATCTTTAACGTCAAAACCAATTGAACAAGTGGTCACTGGCTTTGCTGGTGTATCACTTGATTTATCATTAGACTTCTCATTCGCAATCTGCGACATCATGGCAACCACGGCACTTGAATCTACACCACCAGATAAAAACGAGCCTAGTGGCACATCTGCATTCATATGGCTATCAACTGCCGACTTGAATTGATCTACCATTTCTTCTAAGTAGACCTCTTCTGACATTTCAACTTGCTCTGCGTAACTTACATCCCAATATTGCTCTATTGTTGGCGCTGTATCACCAACCTTAATAGTTAAGTTGTGTCCTGGCGATAACTTAGCAACATCTTGATAAATAGTATGTGGCTCTGCGGCATAGCCCAGTGCAAAATATTGCTCGATAGCTTTGGCATCGATTTTTTTACTTAAGCCAGGTATTAACGTAATACTTTTTAATTCTGAAGCGAAGTAAAGTGTGCCATCAATCATGGTATAAAATAATGGTTTGATGCCTAACCGATCGCGTGAAATAAATAAGCTTTGTTGGGTTTTATGCCAAATAGCAAAAGTAAACATGCCTTGTAATTTATCAACACATGCTGGGCCCCATTGCATATAAGCATGCAAAATTACTTCAGTATCACTATGACTGTGAAAAGTATGCCCTAAGCTCTCAAGTTCAAGACGTGTTTGCTTAAAGTTATAGACCTCACCATTAAATATCAGTACATATTCACCATCATCACTTGCCATAGGCTGCTGTCCTGATGACAGATCAATGATTGATAAACGTCTATGGCCTAGCGCCACATGTCCATCAAGGTATTCGCCACCTTCATCTGGACCGCGATGAAATTGTGCTTGGTTCATCTGTGCTAATAACGGCTGGTCTGCCTCTGTAGCTTGTTTTTCAGCTGAAAAATGTATAAAACCTGTTACACCGCACATTCTATTATTACCCTTTAGTTAGTGCTTTATATTGCTCTAAATAAGCTTGCACCATGTGTTTTTCATTAAATTTATTTAATACTTTGGCACGGGCATTTTCCCCATGCTCAATAATTAATTCTGGTTGGTTGATATAATGCAATAACCCCTCAGCTAAAGCTTCAGCATTACTTTTATCAACTAAAAAGCCTTCTTTAGCCTCTTCAACCACCTCAGGAATGCCGCCAACACGCGTTGCAACTATGGGGGTTTTAGCAGACATAGCTTCGAGAATAGTCATGGGAATACCTTCAGCAATAGAAGATAAAACAAAGACATCCGTTTGCGATAATATTTGCTCTATATCGTCACGCGCACCTAGAAAAGTGACGGTATCTAAATCCTGCTCCTGGCAATACATCTCTAATTGTTCACGCTGTTCGCCATCACCAACAATGGCAAGTAAGGGTAATTGATCTACAGGTAGTTGTTTTTTTAATATGGCAAATGCTGATAATAAGTTTTGATGATCCTTTACTGGACTGATACGAGCAACAATAGTGAACCGCAATTGCTGACTCGCTGTTTTAGGCACATTAAAATGCTCTATATTGATGCCATTTTGAATCAATAAGACTTTACTTGACGGTATGCCAACTGAGTTTATTAACCATTGATGTAAGTCTTCACTAACACTGATGTATCGCTGAATGAAATTAGCCATAACTTTACGTAAGAAGTTATGTTTTTTATTCAAACCTTGAGGATCACCTATATCACGGCCATGCTCAGCATGAATATGTCCTTTAACACCTGCTAACCAAGATATTGGATGGTACTCGATTGTTGATAGGTTATAAGTATGTAATATAGCGGGCTTTATTTTTCTTAATAGCTTAAAAAGTTTAAAGTGAATACCAAGATCACTACCTTCTTTTTTACCTAAACAATAAATTTTTATTTTATTATTTTCTGCTTGGGCAAAATTATTTGCGTCAGTTAACGATATAATGACGTGCTCATAGTTTTCACCTTGCATTTGGTTAATACAATTCAACATCACTCGCTCTAAGCCACCAATATCTAGGCGATGAATTAAGTGAACTATTACAGGTGCATGTCTCTCCGTGTTACTCAACGCGGCTACTTCCTTTCAATATAGGCTCAAATAAGAAGTCAGGGAAATCAATACTTTTAAAGCTCTTTAGTAATTTTTGTTCAGCCAAATCAAAATCCATCAGCCCAACTATAGAAACAGCTCGAATTTCACTGAAGTCAGACTGTCTTGATAAGCTACTCCACGCTTGCATCAACTTAGTTCTATTTTTATTAACACTATGAAAATCATCTACTTTATATTGATATAAATAGCTTCTAGCCTGCCCATTTAAACTACGTAAATGTACCAACATCACTGGTTTACCATCAACAGTTAGCTCTTTTGATTCTATAACAGTCCATCTATCATAATTATGAGTGACATTTTTCCATGAAATCAACTCGCCTCGAGTTTGTTTGTTGGCATAAACAGCCCTAAAACTCTCTATCCCAAATTCGTTGGTACTTTGTGAGTTTTCCAAGGCATTGGCAAAAGTAATTCCCCATGAAGAGTCGCTAACCTTAGTATTATTTACCGAGTCTTCACCTACATCAACTGATGGAATTAAATGCGCTAAATAAAAAGTGATAAGCAATAATGGTAAGCTGATGGCAGATACTAGCGTATTATTAAATCGGCTTTTAGGTGAAGCATCATTTCGCTTTACCTTCTCGGCAGCTGGCTCTTCATCAGCAAAAAAACCACCAATCCAAAACATCAACATGATAATTAAACCAAAAAACAACCAACCGTAAATGAGGTGGTCAGCGCCTGTGGCATATTCCATATCGGAATAGTAGGCTATAGCTACAATGCCATATGCCCTAATGCCATTAGCTAATATAGGTAAAAGCAGAGCAAAGACAAAAAAGATCACCTGTTTATATGTTTTTTGATAAGTAAGGTATCCGTATAAAGAGCCAACCGCTACTGATGCTATTAAGTAACGAATACCTGAGCAAGCAACGGCAACTTCAAACATACCTGTTGGTATTTGAATATAGAGCCCATCAACATAAACAGGAATACCGTTTAGCTTTAAGAAAAACACGGTAAACCAAGCGGTAACATCCTGCAGCCATGGAATAAGGTTTTCCCCCATAGGCACAGCAAAAAGTAAGTAAGCGAGAGGAAACTTATAGCGCCAAGCAAGCTGATTACCAACAAGTGCCCAAAGTAGAAATATTAACGATGTCACTGCTGACAGTTGCATTAAAACATTAATGTCTGCGGCATAAGCAAATAAACCAACAAACAGTGATATGGCTAACAAGGGTAAAGGTAGCCAGGTCGGTTGCACTGTACTTGCTAACAAATTAGCTTTATCACGCCAAAGCAGCCATAGGCTAATAGGTAAAATAAAATAGCCATGAGCAAAAGTATCCGATCTAGACCAAATAGCTTCCATAGCAATCAAGGCATCTTGATACACCAAAGTCCAAGCAAGAAGTAACAAAGCTAATGAGACTAAAAACCGTGTGTTTGTCACTTTATCATCTATATTATTAGACTGTTCTGCTGAGTTGTAAGTCATACTTTATCTTCCCTGCTAGAAAAATAATGCCCTAATGGCTCAAGTGTTTGCTGCCAAGTAAAGTGTTCTAAAATCCACTGCCTGTTTGTTAGTTCCTTAGGTTGCTCGTTTAATAGTGCTAAGCAAGCTTGTGCATAAGCATCTTTATCATCAGTAATAACAACGCCTTCAGAAGGCTGAGCATTAATACCTTCCATTGCCATGCTCGTGACTACAATAGCTTTATTTAGTGACATGGCTTCAAGTACTTTGTTTTGAATACCACGTGCTATTTGTAATGGCGCCACCACGCACTGTGCTTTTTCAATAAAAGGTCTAACATCATGCACACGATCGGTCACCACAATACTTTTATCCTTAGCTAACGCCATGACTTCATTGCTCGGGTTACCGCCTACGATGCAAAAAATAGCACCAGGTTGTTTTGCTATGATTAACGGCCAAACATGCTCGACAAACCATAATACGGCATCAACATTGGCCCAATAGTCCATCGCACCGGTGAAGCTAATAAATGGCACTTTAGGTACTAATTTTTCGTCGATAAAAGGAGTACGAGGATCAAAAAACTTTACATCAACACCATTAAGTACCCCATGTACTTTAGACTGTTGCCCCTTAGGCTGTTTATCACTAAACAGCTTTGCTTCGTCAGGAGAAACAAAAAGGCTGTGAGTAAACTCGGCACAAATTGCATTTTCTTCACGAGCTAACAGTTTGTATTCTCTATTAAAAAACCACTTAGCAATGCCATTTTTTTTCTCTGCGTATTGACGCCACTTATCTGAATCAACATCAACAAAGTCAATAACTCGCTCTAATATTTGATAGTTTTGCCCTTGTACATATTGCGCCATCGAAGAAGAATAAATAAAAGTTTTGCTAATACCATGCTGAGCAATAGTACGGTTTGTCCACTGCTGCATTTTCTTATCAAAATAATAAGGCAAGGTGATTGGTTTGTTGGTTAAAAAACCTGTTAAACCTTTGATTTTTGCTAAGGTCTTATTCTGGTCTAAATGAAAAACTTCTACACAATACTTATCTAAGCTAGCAACATATTGTTTATCAAAGGGATCATCAATAAAGCAGCCCAAGTGAACATCATATTGCTCACTGAGTTTTTTTAGAATATTAAATGAGCGAATCTTATCGCCTTTATTTGGCGGAAAAGGGATACGATGACACAAAAAAAGTAATGGCTCTTTTTGTATTTGCTTGGCATGTTTTTGAGTGTTTAGCTCGGTATTATCACAAATCATCAAAACTACCCTAAAAATTTAGACAAAAATGGACCAACAATTTGACTTACTTTCAATGGTAACTTTTGCCACAGCTGTATGAACAATTTATATTTGGGATTGTTTGGGCTAAGGTTTGGTAACTCTTCCGCATTCACTAAATGATAATAATAAAATAGTGATTTAGGCTCCATGCCCCAGTTTTTCTTGTATTTATATGGACCGCTGTCATTTTTACTGCGACCAAAATCATACCAACGGTAACCTCTTTCACTGGCATTGCACATTACTTGATAATACATAAAATCAGCACTTTTCAAACCACGTGCACTGTCGTTACCACCACCATAATATGGCAGAACTTGTTCATTAAAGTAAAAGTTCATCACCGCACTAGATAGTTGACCATCCTTACTTTTGATTACAGCAATATCGGCATCGTCACCAAAAACATCTACCAAGTTTTCAAAATAATTTTTACTAAAGATCGGTGTGCCTAAATTTCGGTAGCTAGTTGACAATAGTTGATAAAAATCTTTTAAATTCGTTTTACCTGACTCTAGAGAAAAGCTCAGTTCATTCTTAAGTGAATGACGAATAACAGCGCGTTGCTTCTTTTTAATCGCCGCTAGAATTTGTTCATTATCTTCGGCAATTTCACAGCCAAAAGCACTATGAGCTTGTTTTAACAATAATGATGAGTCTTGTTTTTCTTGGTAACGTAACTCTAAATAATCAACAGAGAGCTTTTCTGCTAATTGACAAGCTTCTTTTTCTAACTGCCTTACTAACTCCGGAGAGTTGGCAATAGCGCCACCATAAACACAAAAAGGTGTAGAAATAAGTGCATGGCCAAATAACTTACTCTTAACTTCAACTAAAGGTAATACACCGACAATATTGCCATCTAGCTCTGCATATAAGAAATAGCAATCATGATGGAAGCTTTTAGAAATAACTTGCTGCCAACCACTTAAATGAAAAAAGCTCCCTTGTGGGTGAGTTTTAACATAGCTATCCCATTGCGCATACTCTGATGAGGTTAACTGTTTTACCGCAGTGTTTTTATTTGAACTATTAGTATTCAAGTGTCCATTCTCTTTATTGCTATTGGCGATGCTTCGCCTAATACATGTAATGTCTAATAATGAGTTAACTTATTACTCATATTTACTTTTCTAGTCTTATTTCCCTAGGTATATACTCTTCATAGTGTCCCATTGATAATCTTCTAACAACCGAACAACCTTACCTTCCATACGAGAAAGGTTTAAGTAATGGCGTAGTTTAGACTTAACAGAAGCTCCAGGGATGCGTGGCTGCTCAGGGTCTATTTCCCAAGGATGAAAATAAAAACTATAAGGCTGTCTCTCTGTACTCAAGTAATTATCAATACGTTTTTTTGATAACCAGTAAGGATATAAGCGGAAATACCCGCCACCACCTATACCAGTATTTTGAGCGTTTTTCCGCACTGTAGGCACAGGGATTTCAATAATACCTTCAGGTCTTTCATACTTAAAGCGCGGCCAATCCGGCACTCCGTATAAATCATGTTCAATAGGATAAGTACTTGAGCTGTATTCAAAACCTAACTCGGCCAGTATTTTATAAACCCAAGTGTTGCTCTCATTAAAGGAAAAGCTGGGAGCTCTATAACCAATAATGGCTTGTCCTGCAGCATCCTCTAAGACTTGTTTGCTTTTATTAACATCATCACGAAATTGCTCTGGTGTCATTATTGTTGCACGTTGGTGGGAAAATCCGTGGCTAGCTAACTCATGTCCTTGCTCAACAATCGCTTTAATTAAATTAGGACAACGCTCTGCGACCCAACCCAAGGTAAAAAAGGTACATTTGGCCTGTTTCTGCTCAAATAACTCTAATAGTCGATAGGTATTCGCTTCAACTCGCTGCTCAAGGTTCTGCCAATCAGCTTTATCTATGGCTTTTTCAAAAGCTGAAACATGAAAATAATCTTCCACATCAACCGTTAGCGCTTGTTTTTTAGGTATATTAATTGCTTGTTCTATTACTTGCATCTGAATTAACGCCCTTTACCAAATAACACTATTTCTACAGTTCGAATTAAGATCAACAAGTCCAATAAAAAACTACGGTGTTTTATGTAATAAAGATCGTATTTTAATTTCTCTAATGAATCAGCTTCGGTAGCACCATAAGGATACTTAAGTTGTGCCCAGCCTGTTAAGCCCGGTTTAACATTATGACGTTCATTATAGTAAGGAATATTTTTGATTAGTTGTTGCACAAACTGTGGACGCTCGGGTCTAGGGCCAACAAAGCCCATATCACCGTGCAATACATTCCAAATTTGTGGCAATTCATCAATACGGTATTTTCGTAGATACTGACCGACTTTAGTTACACGGTTATCATTTTCACTGGCCATTTGAGCACCATGTTTTTCCGCATCTAAACGCATACTGCGAAATTTAATTATATTAAAGGACTCTCCATCTAAGCCTACACGCTCTTGTTTATAAAATACCGGAGCGTCAAAACCTTCGGTGAGCTTTACGCATATAACAGTAATCAGCATAACTGGCCATGTGAACAATAAAAGAATCAAGGCTATAACAGCATTAAAAGTCCAATCTAGGCTATTTCGTAAATGATTATTTGAAGCAAAGCCATTAGAGTATATTACCCAGCTAGGGTAAATCAGGTCTACCGCTATTTGCCCTGTTTCACGTTCAATAAAATCAAGTATCTCTGTTATTTCAATACCGCGAACCTTACAAGCAAAAAGTTCATCTACAGGTAAATTATTACGGCGTTCATCATTGGCAACCACAATTTCATCAATATCATGTTCAAGTGCATATTCAACTAACGAACTTTCAAGGTTAATGCGTGTTTCTCGCTGAATTCCATCAGGACAGTCTCCCCCCATAACAATAAAGCCATGAACAGTGAAGTCTTGTCTATCGACATCACGGCGCATACGTTTTTCAATGATAGAAGCACGCTGGCCAGAGCCCATGACTAAAACATTACGTTTTCCAAATCCAAAAAAATCGACTTTAAAGGTGAAATAGCGAAAACAGCTAACAATAACAACACTAATAGAGGAAGCCATGGCCAGCAACTCAATAGGTAGCAGATAAGAGCCATACAGAGGGTTAATAATAGTAGTAATAAAAAAGGCTACAGAGACACACATCAACATACGGCGGAAGATCCCCCGAAAACTCTCCCTAAGTTTTGAGTTATACAACCCCAAAGCCAAAGCACTTAATTGATTAAGTAGTGCAAAAACAACAGCATATAGCAACAAGAAGCCATCTGTTACAATTTTAAAGTCAATAATATTAAATAAATCATTCAAGTGAACCGCTAACAATAGGGCTCCAGCAAATAAAATTTGCTCTATAATAATGAGTGCTTTACTACCTGCTGATAAATCACGAAATTTCGAACTAGACATATCCGGCTAGACTCCCTTTACTTGACAATTATTAGAAACAACTATCTACCGACAAAAATTCAGCGGCAATACTAACAAAAAAAACCAAAAAAAACCTTAAAGTTAACATTTATTTTACAGCCGTTAATTTACATTGTAAAAATATGTTAAACTACCATACAATTACTTTCTATTTTGAAAATTAAATTGTCTTTTAAAGGTGTAAATTATGGATAATCGCTTTGCCAACAACTTAAAAGTTGGACTGCTATTGCTAGCTACTTTTCTTTCTGGCTGTAGTTCAAACAATATGCTACCTAGTGCAACCTTACATCCCTCTAATACTAATGATATAGATTCGTACAAATATCTCATCGGATCTGGTGATATGCTAAGTATTTTTGTTTGGCGAAACCCTGAAGTATCAGGCTCTTTTGTCGTTAGACCTGATGGTATGATAACTACTTCGTTAGTAGAAGATATTAAAGTATCAGGCAAGACCCCCACCGAATTAGCACGCTCTATTGAAGAAATATTAGCCACTTATCTTCGCGATCCAATTGTTACCGTTACAGTAGAAAGGTTTATTGGTCCATTTAGTGAGCAAATTCGCGTTATCGGCGAAGCCGCACAACCACGTGCAATAAATTACACTCAACATATGACCTTACTTGATGTCATGATTCAAGTCGGCGGACTAACAGAATTTGCCGATGGTAATGGTGCTGTATTAATACGTATTGAAAATGGTCAACAAAAAGAATATCAAGTTATGATAAATGAACTACTTAAGGAAGGAGAAATAAGTGCCAATGTTGATATGTTACCTGGTGATATTATTATTATTCCTGAAGCATGGTTTTAAGCTAACCATCATAAAAAACATATAAACTTAGCGCACAATTAAAGGGTAGTAATGCAAGACATATTTGAAGAGATAATTGATTATCTAAAAGGGATTTGGTTAAAACGTCGTTATATCATCATAGCAACTTGGCTTATTTGCCCGCTTGGCTGGTATGTAGTTGCTGCTATGCCTAATGTTTATAAGTCAGAAGCAAGAGTATATGTTGATACTCAATCACTATTACGTCCTTTATTAAAAGGCCTAACGGTTGAAACAAACCCCAACACTCAAATCCGCTTGATGGTAAAAACACTGTTAAGCCGTCCTAATTTAGAACGTATATCACGGATGACTGATTTAGATGTCCAAGCTAATAACAGTGAAGAATATGAGAAAATAATTAAATCGTTAAAAGATCGCATTAAAATATCAGGTGTTGGTCGCGAAAATATTTACACCTTAAGCATTGAAGATAAAGATCCTGAAATGGCTAAGAATATTGTACGGTCCGCACTCACGGTTTTTATTGAAAATACCTTGGGTGAAACCCGCAGTGATTCAGATAGTGCACAAAAGTTTTTAAATACACAAATTAAAGATTATGAAAATCGCCTGGCTAATGCTGAAGCACGCCTTACTAGTTTTAAGCAAAAATACAGTGGTATTTTACCCGAACAATCAGGTGGTTATTATAAAAAGCTCAACAGTAATAAAGAAGAACTAAAGGCTATAGAATTAGAGATTCTAGAAAATAAAACTCGTCTTGACTCAGCCAAAAAACAACTTAGCCAATCAATAGTTGCCGACAGCAATAGCGACAATAAAATAAAAAGTGAAAGTTCGATTCAAACCACTTATGATGCCAGAATTACTGAACTTGAAGTACAACTTGATACTTTAAAACTTCGCTATACTGATAGACACCCTGATGTGATTGAAGTTGGTCGGAATTTAGAACATTTAAATAAGCAACGTAGTGCTGAAATTGAAAAGTACCTAGCTCAAAACAATGAAAATACTGGTAGTTTAAAACGTTTAAGCGCTAACCCTGTTATTCAAGAAGTACAAATTCAAGTCAATCAACTTGAAAACCTAATTGCGTCACTCAATGTTAGAGCAGATAATTACCGTCAGCGCATTATAGAACTTGAAAATAGAGTACATACATTGCCAGAAATTGAAGCCGAGTTGGTCGCGCTAAATCGTGGTTACGGTATTACTAAAACTAAATATCATGAACTATTATCTCGTAAAGAAACAGCACAGCTGGCTCAACAAGCTGATGAAACGACTGATAAGATTCAATTTCGTGTAATAGATCCACCAAGAAAAGCAACTAAGCCATCAGGTCCAAAACGCTTTATTTTATTTGGGGTAGTTACCGTATTAGGTTTTGGTGTAGGTATTGGTTTATCGCTATTAATGAGTCTATTAAATCCGTTAGCAATCTCAACCACGCAATTATCTAAAATCACTGGCGTGCCTATTTTTGGTGTTGTATCTGCTAATGAAAACTTAGGTTTACAAAAGTGGCATCAAAAGAAAACCTTGATTTTTATTGGCTCAAACCTATTACTAGTGTGTTTGTTAGTATTATTTATTAGCTATTTTGTCTTCCCTGACACCATTCAAGCACCATTAAAAAGGATCTTTTAGCCATGAGTACCATTGAAAAAGCCTTGGCTAAGCAAAAGTTAGCTCAGCAAGAAAAATCAGCGCACTCCTTAGAGCGTGAGGTGACTGACGTTATACCGCCAGTTCAAGTCGCCAAGGCAGTGCCTACACAGTTAAACCAAGGAAATGGCAACAATAAAGAGAAAATAATTTTAAATGGTGAAAGGCTAAATGAACGGGGTTTTATTTATAGCCCAGATAGTACTCATCATATTCAAGAAGAGTTTCGCCATATAAAACGAAAGTTGATCAACAATGCTTTTGGCTTAGCTTCAAAAACACTACATAACAGTAACTTGATTATGGTGACTAGCTCTCACCCTAATGAAGGAAAGACCTATGTAGCTATTAACCTGGCATTGAGTATCGCCTTAGAGCAGGATAAAACAGTACTACTTATAGATGCTGATGTACTTAGACCCAGCTTACATAGAGAATTAGAGTTTGACAGTAAGAAAGGTTTACTCGAATATTTATTAGCTGAAGTACCATCTCTTTCAGATATTATTTATAGCACTAACATCGATAATTTAAAATTAGTTCCTGCCGGTAAACCACACCATTTAACCAATGAGTTATTGGCTAGTGAGCGCATGGAGAACTTAGCAAAAGAATTAGCCGAACGTTATCCTGACCGCATAGTTATTTTTGATTGCCCTCCAATATTAGGCGTAACAGAGACTCCTGTATTATCTGATCTTGTAGGTCAGGCACTTATTGTGGTTGAAGAATCAAAAACTAAAACCGATGATGTTAAAGCAGCAGTAAGTCAATTAAATAGTGATATTGCTTTAGGTTTAGTGATGAATAAAACCATTAGATCTAAAAAAGAAGCCTATGGCTATTATGGATATGGTTATGGCAGAAAAAATCAGTAAACGTCAATTTAGAGCATGCTACCTTGTGGTAGGTAGCCTTCTTTTATCTAACTCAGTATTAGCGGAGGAATGGAGCTTTGACCCGAGTTTAGGGCTGACTGAAACATACACCAATAATATAGAGCTAAGCCAAGTTGATAAACAATCAAGCTTAGTAAGTCAGTTTATTATTGGTGCCGATGCAAACTTTACTTCAAAGAAGTTACAGTTTTCATTTGCTGGTACCGAAACCCTTGCTGGCTATAGCCATGATAGTGAACTCAATGATGATTACCAAACGCTGCAAGCAGATGCCTCATATTCGCTTTGGCAAGACAAACTACAAGTGGTTGCAAGTTCATCAATTACCAATGTCAATAGAAATGATACTGGTAATGCCTTAGCTGATTTAATTACCGGTGATACAATTCAGCAACAAATCCACTCTGCAGGCCTTCAATATAATAGCGCTAATAGTGATTATTCCCTCTATTCATCACTCATTGGCAGCGTCACCGAGACCGAAGACAATATAGGAGAGAGCCATGGCTACACAGCAGTCATCAATAGTAAAAATGGTAATGCTGCTCGCTATATTTTTTGGCAAGTAAATGGTTCTTTTGCTAACAGAGAAAATGATGGTTTTACTAGTGAAAATTATCAGTTTGAAACTAAGCTTGGTGCTATAACACCTTATAAGATTAACCCATTTATACGTTTATATAATGAAAGAGTAACGGGTACTTTAGCCGGTAGTAACCCTGACGCCATCCCTTCTTGGGGGCCTGGTTTGCGTTACCAGGCTGCTAAGCATTTTATTATTGATTTATCCTATAATTATGTAGAAGATGATACGCAAGCCAGTGATGACTATGTTGCTGCCGATATTGATTGGCAACTATCCGCAAGAACATCACTTAAAGCGAGTTATTCAAAGCGTTTTTTTGGTAACTCTTACAAGTTAGATTTTTCCCACAGAGCCAAGCGACTAACTAATAGTATTTCATACCACGAAACTATCGATGTTTTTGACCGTAATAATTACCAGCAAGTTGATGGTGAGGTCTGGTGCCCTAACAATGCTACCGGTATTGATGATTGTTTACCTTTAGGGGAAATACCTAATGACACCAACAACTATACAAACTTACCAGTAAGCTCTTTTGAGCTTATTGAGAGTAATGAGTTCTCTTTAAATAAACGCTTAAGCTGGAAATCTCAATTAGCGCTAGCTCGAACAACCTTCACATTGGATATTTCTAGCCGAGAGCGAGAAAGCTTAAGCTCTGGTATCATTGATGACTACCTTAATGCTCGCTTTAGTATTACGCGCCGCATGAGTAGTAGAAGTGATGTCACGGTTTATGTTAGCTACAACAAAAATGTTTTTGACAAAAGCAAACCTGACGGACCAAGACAAGATGATACTTATAAAATACTATCAGCAACTTATAATAAAAGTTTAGCCTCCTCACTCAAAGCTTTTTTCACATTACAATACCTAGATAGATTATCAAACTTCGAGCGCTACACTTATAACGAAGCACGTGCTTCATTTAATTTAACAAAAGATTTCTAATATGTATGAAAGTTACTATGGCTTTAGTGAACGACCTTTCCAGCTAAGTCCAGATCCCCGCTTCTTCTTCGCAACTAACCACCATCAACGTGCTTTATCATATTTACAGTACGGTTTAGATCAAGGTGAAGGTTTCATTGTGATTACTGGGCCTATCGGTACTGGTAAAACAACCCTTGCCCGTAATTTATTAGCTAATCTGGGCGATGAAAATATTGTTGCTGCACAATTGGTCACTACTAAATTGTCACCTGATGAATTACTTGAGCTAGTTGCTGCTGAGTTTAACATCACAGTAACAGGAAACAGCAAAGCGGAGCTATTACAAAGTATTGAACAATTTTTAATTAGTTTAAACAAACAGGGTAAACGCGCTTTATTATTAGTAGACGAAGCACAAAACCTACCCGCTGAAACCGTAGAAGAGTTGCGTATGCTTTCTAATTTCCAACTAGACAACAAACCACTAATTCAAAGCTTTTTACTAGGTCAAGAAGAGTTAAAAGCTATCATATCAGCACCTGACATGGAGCAATTTAGACAACGCATCATTGCTTCAGCTCACCTAAAACCGCTTAATGAAGAAGAAGTTAAAAATTATATTAATCACAGATTAGCCCAAGCAAACTGCAATAAAGAGGCTTTGTTTTCAGATGAAGCTTTTCAGCTGATTTTTGAGAAGACACTCGGTGTACCACGAAAAATAAATATTTTTGTTGACCGTTTATTATTATTTGGATTCCTTGAAGAGTTGAGTAATATTGACTGTAAAGCCATTAATGAAGTGGCTAAGGAAATGTCTGTTGAACTTACTGGCTCACTAAGTGGTGCAGCACTTAAAGATAATAAGACCCAACCCTTAGTAATCAACTCAACAGAAAATGTCGAGAATATCAAAAATGTTTTACGTGAGGTGGAAGAGATTTTAGAGGGTTCAATTCAGCAAAAAGTTAAAATGACTCGCTATATAGATAAACTTTTAAAACAAAAAAATCGCGAATTTGCTGAGCTACAAAGCTCTGATTTACAAAAAAGCACGGATAACTAAAAGCTACCCGTTTATATGCTATAGCCATTAAATGTTAATGGCTATCTTATACTTTTCAATTAGTGAATAAAGCGTAGGCCTAGTAATACCCAATAATGCCGACGTTTTCGACATATTTCCTTCAGTTAACGCATAAGCTTTTTGTATTGCTACCGTTTCAGCTTGCTCACGCACAGCACGCAGATTTAACGATAACTCATATTCAGCATTTTCTTTATCATAAAAACCCAAATCAAAAGCAGTTACTTGGTTAGCTGTACTCATAATCACTGATGATTTAACTTTATTCTGTAACTCGCGAATATTACCCGGCCATTTGTGATGTCTTAAGCCATATAAGGCATCATCAGCAAATGATTTAGCACTACGCTTATATTCCGTCGCATATTGTTGTAAAAAGAAATTAGCCAATATTAGAACATCTTCTTCACGGTCACGTAATGGTGGAATATTCAAGGTAATTTCAGTGATACGATAAAATAGATCTTCACGGAAGCTTTTTTCGGCAACCATTTCTTCTAGATTTTGATTGGTCGCACAAACCACACGAACATCTACGGCTATTTCTTTACGTCCACCTAAGCGCTCTATTACTTTTTCTTGTAAAAAACGTAATAATTTGGCTTGTAAGTGGTAAGGCATATCCCCTATTTCATCTAAAAACAAGGTACCACCTTGAGCACATTCAATTTTGCCTAAAGTCGTTTTATGAGCCCCAGTAAAAGCTCCTTTTTCAAAGCCAAATAATTCACTTTCTAACAAATTTTCAGGAATGGAAGCACAGTTAATGGCGACAAAAGGCTTGTCGCTGCGATCACTTACCTTATGAATGGCTTTGGCAGTAACTTCTTTACCTGTACCACTTTCACCAAGTAATAAGGCAGTAATTTCAGTAGGAGCAATGCGTTGTATCATCATACGAAGTCGATCAATGCTTTCGCTACTGCCAATAATGCCAGTATCACACCCGACAACAGACTTCATGCTGCGGTTATCTGTTTCTATCGTAGCTAAACTAAAAGCACGAGAAACAATAACATTAATAACATCAGCATCAACGGGCTTTTGATAAAAGTCATAAGCTCCCATCTCAATAGCTTTTAGAGCATTAGTTCTATCATCGTTACCTGTTATGACAATAACTTTAGTATGCGGAGCAATCTCTAGTATTTGTTTTAATGCCGCTAAGCCTTCACTAGCATTTGCCGCATCAGGTGGCAGACCTAAATCTAGGGTAACTACTTTAGGCTCATGGCGTCTCACTGCAGCAATAGTACTCTCTCGGGTATCAGCTAACACCACATCGTAGTCAGCCAGACTCCACTTTAATTGCTTTTGTACACCAAGATCATCATCAACAATCAGTAACTTTTCCATAGCAATGCTATATCCTTTATTTTATTTGTAATTTCTTTTACTTATTTTTACCGGGTATAACAATTTTAAAATGACTACCTTCATTTTCACGGCTTGTTACCTGCATTGTGCCCTCAACGCTCTCAATAAACTGTCTAGCCTCATAAACACCAATACCCATACCAGCATTACCTTTAGTAGTATCAAAGGGCTTAAATAAGCGATTAGCAATGAATTCAGCTGACATACCACAACCATTATCTTCAATGCTGATGTGTAAATCATTTGCTATCATTTCAGCAATTATCTTAACCCAGCCATTTTCATTTGTCGCTTCTTGTGCGTTTTGTAGTAAATGATTCAATACCGATGAAAAAGTATCTTCATCAATAGAGATCATACTACCAAGTGTTAACTGAGCAATAACCATTGGTAATTGCACATTTCGCTGCTCAACTACCTTCATGATTAACGCTTTAACATCTGTATTCTTTTTCGTTGACTCGGCAACCTGCTTATTACGTAGCTGTGTTAGTACTTTATCAAGTCGCCCCGTTGCAGCCTCAACCGTTTCAAAAACATCATCAACAAAGTCAGGGTTATCCCTATGACGCTTAGCATTACTGTTTATTAACGCCAGCTGTGCCTGAATATTTTTTAAGTCATGCACTAAAAAAGCTGACATACGATTAAATGCATCAAACTGTTTGGACTCAGCTAAGCTCTCATTAGCTTCGTTTAATGATAAATAATTACTGAGCTGCTTAGAGATAGAAAAAAGTAAATCTCTGTCTTCCCAGTTTAATAAGCCCTGCTCTGCAGGCATCGCCAATAAGAAAAAGCCATATACTGCTTTATTCATAAAAATAGGGATAATAATATCAATGTGACTTTTTCCACATAATTGCACATCAAGCGATAAGCCCGGGTAGCTTTCTTCAACAATGGCGAGCTCTCTAACATCAATAATCCAACCATGTTGTTGGCAGAACTCATCAACAACTACCAAACAATTCAGATCAGCCTCTTCAAGATTAAAGTTATGCTGATAAAGACACTGAAATTTACTATTAGATACTTTTTTGACTAAGGCACCCTGCTCAATATTTAAAGACGAACAAATGATATGGGTAGCTGTATGGTAGTAATCATCACTTTCACCAATTTCCAGCTGTTCTATTGATTTAAGCCACTCCACTCGATAATCATATTTATTTGCAAAAAAATGTTTGGTAATAAATACCTTAACTTCTCTTCGTAGCTTTTCAGTGATCAATAACGCAGCTAAAACACTACCACCTAAAAGAACAAAGGCGATACTAATAACATCGCCCCAAGCGCCACCAAAATAGTTAATCACATAACCCGCAATAGCGAGTAGAAGTAAATAAACTCCGGAGATTAGTAGCATTGAGCTATAAAAAACCACTTCTCGGGAAACAAATACATCAACAGACCAATCTTTAATTCGCTTAGTGCTTATTAATATTAACGGCATACCTATAGCAGTAATAAAACCTCGAGCATACCAAAAAGAAAAATCTAATTGATTAACCATTGCTGCCTGTGCAAAAAGCACAAAGTCAAAAACAGTCGACATGCCCAAAGCGATAATTAGCGACCAAATAGCCCACTTTACTTTAACATCAGCATTTCGATATAACTGCTCAAGTAAAACTAATAACCATAAGTTAAGTAGTAAAAATAATGAAAATAAATATTTCACACTTTCAGGAATAAATAGTGCCACTCCCCAGCAAAGTACTGATAGAGCAGCCCAAACCTGTAGATATTGTTTTACTTTAGGGTGAGATATAAAAGCCTTAGCAGAGGTTACATTGGCTTGTGTACAAATAATAAGTAGTGACCATACTGCTACTTTGAAGGTTTCTATGCCTAGAACAATCAGTAATGAAAACCCTTGTTTCGGCTGTAAAGCAGCAGTTAGAGAAGAGGCCGAAACTAACAATGCAGCTACCAGCACCAAGCTACCTGCCAGAGTTTTATTGCGAGCAGCTAATAGTAATAAGATAAAAACCGCATAAGCACAGGCCGCTAAAAAATAACCTGAAGTGCCAATTACTTCCATTTCTATTTATCCTAATAATTAATCGCTAAGGTACTTATGAGCCACTTTTTATTAGTGGAAATAATTACGGTAGACGGTGATGAAGTACTAATTGAAGCGACACTTATTATATATTAATCGACCACAATGTATTGGTTTATTAACGCACTATTAACAACAAAGCAGCTTAACTCTGTATTTTATTATCTATATACCCAAGCCATTTGAAGATGCGAGTTTCAGGATGCCTGAGCTAATCACGATCAAGGCGTCCTATTTTATTAATGGTACTCCCTTAAAAAAGGAGGCAACGAAGTGCATGGTTAGCTCAGACATCCCCGCTGGGCTTATTTAAAAACAATTTATTCAGCGTTATTGATATCGAAAATGGAGCAACCATTCTCTTCAATCAAAGCCTTGCCTAAATACGTTTTTAATTCTAGCTGAATCCTGCATCTTCATTTGGCTTGGGCATATTACTCGTAAAGAGCTCAGTTAAGATAGGTACTAGCAAAAAGCTTGATATTGCGGATATACATAGTCCAGAAATTAACACTACACCCAAAGGTTGCCATAAGCTGCCACCATAGAGCGTTAATGGGATTAAGCCGCCCATAGTCGTTAAACTTGTTAGCAAAATAGGAGTAAAACGTACCGCACTTGCCTTTAAGACAGCGGAGCGCTTATCCATACCTAAACGAAGGTTGGTATTAGCGCTATCAATTAAGATAATGGCATTATTAACCACAATACCAAATAAGCTGATCAAACCAACAAAAGCCATCATAGAAAATGATAGCCCTGTTAAATATAAGCCAATAATAGAGCCAGCCATCGCAAACGGGATTGAGCTAAAAATAATCATCGGCTGCATGATTGATTTAAACTGCAATACCAAGACGGCAAAAATTCCCATCGCGGTAATTAACATGACTTGAGTTAAGCCGGAGAATGTTTTTTGTCGAGACTCTTCCTCTCCACCTAAGGTGAAATACATGCCCGCTGGTAAATCATATTGCTCAAGGTAATTAACTAATTGCTTAGTGAGATCTCCCACTGAATAGCCAGTTGCTACATCAGCGGATACTTTTGCCATGCGCAGTTTCTGATAATGGAAAAAGTCACTACCACCTTTTTTCAACTCCAATGTAGCCAACTGTTCAAGGGGAATGGCAACACCTTGATTATTAGTTATTTCTATTGCCGATAAGCTATCGAGATTAGGGTGCTCTCGACGTACTAAAATAGGGTAGTCTTCACCGTTAACATCATTAAACTGACCAACAGCTGTGCCAGATAAAATAGTCGAAATGGTATTGTCTAAACGATCAACACTAATACCACTTAACGCAGTCTGTTGATAATCAATGGTTAACGCTAACTCTGTATTTGCCATACCTATGGGGTTATCAATATTTACAATGCCTTGTAGTTGACGCATTTTAGCTGCAAGATCATTTGCTACTAATTCTAAGTCTGTAAGTGATTCACTCAGTAGGCGAATAGCAATAACCTGATCGGTCACTGGTCCTTGGGTAAATTCTTTAACGGTAATTTCAGCTTGTTGCCATTGATTAAAATCTTCACGTAAGTTTTTAACCAGTGCAGTAACTTCATCTGCTTGGTAAGCTTTTAATACCAGTAAAGCTTGTCCATAACGAATCATGCCGCGTTTAGGTACTTCATTGTAATAAATACGCGGATTAGAATTACCTATATTAAGCGCAACTTTATCAACTAAACCATACTTTTTAACATGCTCTCGTACTTGCTGTAATACTTCATCGGTATAAGCTAAAGATGAATTTGCTGGAGTGGTGACATTCACTAACAACATAGGTTTTTCAGCTTTTGGAAATAAACTGACACCAACCTGACCAAACAAAGACAGCATAGCTACTAATGCTGAAACACTAACCACAATAACCACTGTTTTGTGTCGCATAAGTATAGCGAGAGCATTGGCATAACTTTTCTCTGCAAATATATTAGCATAATGCTGTAATGTCTGTATTTTAAAGCCTTTAGGTTTATTTTCTTTTTCAATAACAACAAGTAACTTACTGGCTAATAATGGTGTTAATGTTAACGCAACAAATAACGACGCCAGTAAAACTAAAACAACGGTAACAGGCATAGAGCGAATAAAATCACCGGTATTACTTTGAATCATCAACATAGGTAAAAAAGCTAACATGGTAGTAATAGTGCCACTAGCAATGGCCCAAGCGACTTTACTGGTACCACTCGCTGCGGCTTGATTTATATCTAAACCAAGCTTCTTTTCTCTATGAATACTTTCGGTCACCACAATGGCATTATCAACCAACAAGCCTAATGCGATAATTAAGCCAACAATCGACATTTGCTGTAAACCATAACCACTAAAATCTAACCAACCAATAGCCATTAAAAATGAGATAGGAATGGCAAGGATGACCACTAAAGCTTCTCGAAAACCTAAAAAGAGTAAAGCCATCAAACCAACAATAACTAGCCCTTGGGTTAAGTTATCAAAAAAGCCATTTACCCGAACATTCACACTATCTGCTTGCTGAAATAGCTTATCCAGCTTAATGCCACTAGGTAAACTCTGTTTAAAACTTTCAATTTCTTGGTTTATCTGCTCTGTTAATACAAATATATTAGTTTTTTCCCGTTGTTCTATGGTGATAAATATCGCCGGTATATCATCAAAATAAGCTAAATAACTTGGCTCTGCATCTGCAAAACTAACGTGAGCAATATCTTTAACCTTTAGTACGCCATTAGTGCTAGAACTATTATTACCACCAACAATGGTATTTTCAATATCAACTAATTGGGTAAAGTTCCCGCTAGCTTTTACATTAAAACGTCGTGTGCTCGCATCAACAAAACCTGGTGTGATATTTTGCGCTCGACCTTCAAGCACTTGATTAATATCAGTAATAGCCAAGCCATATTGTTTTAATAATGCTAAATCAATATCAATAGCTACAATCTGTCTTGGGTATCCCCAGATGCTCGCCTTGCGGACGCTAGCTATAGTCTCAAGACGTTTCTCAAGTAACTTGGCGTGTAGCTCCATGGTTTTGTAATCTGTAGGCTCAGACCATAGAGCCAGCTGCATGATAGCAACACTACTGGGAGTCGCTTTCAGTACTAATAGCTCAGCTATGCCCGCTGGCAAGTTAGGTCGTACCGTTGAAACAGCTTGCTTTACCTTATTAAATGCGGCCTCGGCATCTGTACCATAAAGAAAGTCGATCGTTATTCTTACCGCGCCATTATTAATTTTTGCTTCAATTTTCTTAATATTTTCAATTTCAGCTATTTCTTGCTCAAGTGGATCAACTACCAAGGTTTCAATATCACTGGGAGATGCGCCCGGATAAACCACTTCAATTAAAGTAACCGGTAAATCAAACTGAGGATCTTCTGATCGGGGCATATTTAGATAGGACACCACACCGACCAAAACTAAAAGTAAAACAATAGTTATGGTGAATTGAGCATTATCAATAGCTAACCTAGGCAGTTTCATACGAGATTATCCATTACTTCGTTTCATTTTCTTGCTTAGCTTGAGTTAAAGCCAGTTGCTGCCACCCCCGAGTAATGACAGTTAAAGGCAGGGAACTTGACTGAGCTGAGAGGTAAATATAATCATTAGATAAACGCTTTATTTCAAACGCCTGTTGATTAAACTTATCGGAAGCAGCAGCGTTAGTATCTTCTAACATAACTAAAGCACGACCTTGATTGTCTACGCTATTTAGCGCCTCAATTGGTAAGCGATAAGCAAATTTATCAGTAGTCACCTTGGTGGATATATGAGCAAGCTGCCCAACAACAACTTGAGTCGCTTTTAATTCAGCTAATAGTATATCAATAGTAAACAGATGGCTTTGTCGATCGGCTATGGCTGGGATCCGACTAACCACTCCAGTAACTAAACCAAACTGTGCTAGCTTTACCACAATTTTTTGCTCTAAATTCACTAGATTTACTTCAGGTGCAGGTAAGGCCACACGAACAACTAAGTTATTATCTATGGCTGCTAGCTGTAGTGCACTTTGGCTTGGACTTTGTAACTCGCCTAACTCTGTAAAGCGTGCTAAGACCACACCATCAAAAGGCGCAAATAATTTAGCTTTAGCAAGGTTATATTCGGCCACTTTATGGCTGGCTCGTGTGGTTTCCACTAATGTTTTAGCTTCATCAAGTGCTTGTTGAGAACTTAAGTTTTTTTTGAGCAGGGTATTAACTCGGTTAACTTCACGTTTTGCTTGTAATAAAAGTGCATAACTGGCATTTTTTTCAGCAACAAGTTCTTCATTATCAAGTTTTGCTAATACTTGCCCTTTGGTAAAAGTATCCCCTTCATCTACCGTTAGTTCAGCTAGATAACCACTCGTTTTAAAGGACAAGTTCACAGTACGTTTAAAGGTCAATTTTCCAGTACGGTTAATTTTCTTAACAATAGCTTCAGCTTGAATAGTTTTAGTTTCAATCTGTTGCGCTGAAACTGAAGTTGCCAATAACATGCTGACAAAAAGTAAATTGAGTAATAAAACTTGTTTTACCCAAGATGTTATAGGTGATGTGAACCCAAATATATATGCTTTCATTTTGATAAGTGAACCGAAAATTTAACAGGTTATTCATAACTTTAGGCAGTTTTATCACTAAAGTACATAAATATTAAAAATATGAGTGTAAATAGGATATTAGCAATAACTGAACACTGCCATAAATAGAGTTTTTCAACATCTTAACTAGACAAGCATATTGATAAATTATAGTATTTGCCGCGAATTCAGTGAGACAATATTATTCATAACTGCTCACATCAAAAAACCACCCGTAGCTCAGCTGGATAGAGCGCGCCCCTCCGGAGGGCGAGGTCACAGGTTCGACTCCTGTCGGGTGGACCATTTCTATTTTTACGATACTTTTTGACCATAGTCTTCATTTTCTTCGACATACCTTTGGGCATGCACAATAGAACCGAAATAGTAGCTCAGTAGCTTTCTGCGTTTTTCACGAATGGTAATGGGAATATCGAGTTGTTGAACAACTTCAAGCCAAGTTTTGACCAGTGTTGGTGGTGGGAGTTCTTGCATAAATTCATCCTTGAAAATAAGATCAAATAACACTTTACGACAAATCACTATTCAGATCAAAACTAGAGAAGCTGTTTATCATCTAACTTTCATAAATAAAAATTATTAAGCTTAGCTAGAAATAATACCGCAAGCTCGCATAAATACTTGGAGGATAGGCGCCAAATTCAGAACCAAAAATATAATCTACACTTTCACCACTGCCTTGATACTGCATATTATCTCCATGACTTAAATAAAGACCAAAATCAGAATATAAATTATCACTCCAACTGGTTTCACTGCTCAGGGTAAAAAATACTGAGCTGTCATTGATATTATAAAAAGCACTAGCACTCACAGACAGCAAGGGAGATGCTAACCAAGTTAGCGCGGGGATAATATAGTGTTGACCATATAAATACACGCCAGCGTTCTGGTAGGGCGCTTGTGTGGTAAATTCTGTATAGTCTTTGACATTTTTACTGCCTGCACCATTATAGTGGTACTCGATCATCACAATAACATCTTCATTTAACGCATAATCAGAGCCAATCGATGTGCGCCAATAGTTTTCAGTGTAGTTTGTTGGAAGGGAGTTTTCAGGTTCTTGACTTTCATCAATAGTTGTTTGCTGCCAATCCATGAATGCCGTTTCAAACCAAAAACCAAAATCACCAATAGCACGCTCAATACCAACCCCCAATAACCAAGCATCATCGAGTATTATCACAATTGCTTCAATATCATTGCCATTTATAGAGTTTTTACCCCGTAAAAAAGCAGCACTATTTTGCTTTTTTCCGTCCTCACCAATAACTAAGCCAATATCAACCACAGCAAAGTCACCAACATCGGCTTTATAACGAATAGCATCGATACCAACACGGTATTCCTGATTAAGGGTTTGAATAGCAAAAGGGATAAATATATCGGTGGGATTAATAAAACGTGACGAACCAAACGAAAGCACCTGTCGACCAATAGTTAAGTCACCGTATTGATTACTGTATTGATAGTTAAAGCGATCAAGGTTTTGTAATACTACGCCATTATTACCCACATCAGTTAATACCGCATCTAAGTCTTTAAAACGGTATTGGTTTGAGGCTGTAGATATTGTGCCATTGATAGCACCTAGGCTATCGTCAGTATAATAAGCTGCCATAGCACTGTTGGAGAAATAAAGAGGTTGTACTTCATAGTGCAGTTCAAAATTACCTATATTGCTCGATAAATATGAAGTCATTAAACGTAAGGCATTTTGAGATTGAAAGTTACCCGCAATAGATTGATCTTCTCGCTCTGAGTCCATATTTTCAATTGTTATACTGTCTTGTGCCAGGGCATAACTCTTTACATAACCACTAAACGAAAAGTCATCGGCATAACAAAGGATAGGTGAGGCTAGGGCGGTAAGTAATATTAATACTAGAAAAGCCTTAACGGGTAACATTAGTCTCTGCGCTCATCATCAACCACACAACCATCAACCAAACGTATAATACGGCGTGCTCGTTCCATTATCTTAGGATCATGGGTCGAAAAAACAAAAGTCATATTCTGTTGTTCGTTAAGATCTTTCATCATATCAAGTAGGTCAGCACCAGTTTTTGAATCCAAGTTGGCTGTGGGTTCATCTGCTAAAATAAGACTCGGTTTTGATACCATAGCTCTAGCCACTGCAACACGTTGTTGTTGTCCACCAGATAACTCGGCAGGGCGACGGTCACCCAAACCTTCAAGACCTACGGAATGCATTAACATATCTACGCGTTTATCTCTCTCTGCTGCTGATATGCCTTGCAACAGCATAATGTATTCAATATTTTCTCGTGCACTCAATACAGGAATCAAGTTATAGGCTTGAAAAATGAAACCAATATGATCGCGTCTAAAATCAGACAGCTCTGTGCCTGTCATATGACTGATATTTTTATTATCGAGAAAAACATCACCCGCACTTGGTGTATCTAAACCGCCAATTAATTGCAATAAGGTCGATTTACCTGAGCCTGACGGACCAATAATGGCAGTAAATTCTCCATGTTCAATAGTAATATTGGCATCAGTTAATGCCTTCACCAAGGTATCACCTTGACCAAATTCACGGCATAAATGACGAGTTTCAATAACGGTGTTTTTATACATATCAGAATTACTTTTTGTTGCCACTTCTGCAACTGTATTAGCTAACATTGTCATATCAATCAATTCCTCTTCTTATCTTAGAGATATCTATTACTTATTAGTTAAAGGGTTCTACGCATGGCTGAAGACGGCTGTAAACGAGCAGCATGCAGTGCTGGGTAGAGACAAGAAATTAAGGTAACCGCTAAAGTAGCAAATCCCATTAAGGCAAAACTTGATGCATCAAGCACTAAGTAAATAGGTTCATTTAAGGTTAAACCTGACATTTCTAATTCAGAATAATCGATACCAACAAGTGATCCCCAGTAACAAAATATAAAGGCTAAAAGTAAACCTACGGCAACACTCAACAGGCCTATAAACAAACCTTCTAACATTATCTGATAAAATAATTGCTTAGAACGAGTACCTATAGCAAGCAAAATACCAAACTCAGTTTGTCGCTCAAAAATAGACATAAACATGGTATTAATTAAACCTAAACACACTAATATATACATGATTACTGAAACAATTAAGGTCGAATATTCTGTCATTGCCAGCATACTGCTTAGTTGCGGCACTAACTCTTGCCAACTTAAGGTTTCAATATTTTTGTTATTAAGCTTTTGCCAAAAGGCTAAGGTTTTATCATCAGCTTGATTAAGATCTTGTAGGCGTAATGACACTTCATGAACGCCAATGATATTAAGTAATGTTTGCCCTTGGGATAAGTTAATAAAAGCCATGCCTATATCCATGCTTCTTTCATTAAAACTAAATAAACCCGATACTCTAAATAATGCTTGAGATAAATCACCGCCATGCGCTTCTGATACAGTTACAACTAACCGGTCACCTAAACTAATTTCGAGTAAGTCAGCAAGTTGCTCTCCTAATATTATTTCACCATCAACACCTGACAAATAATCACCTTGCGTCATGGCAAGTTTTAACTTACTCACTTTGGCTTCTTTGACTGCATCCACGCCATAGATAATGGCGGAAGCAACATTTTCAGAAGAAGAGGTCATAGCACCAG
>PJEL010000480.1_pt1 | contig 46642 bp, 41 predicted proteins | sample 1853271 | NCBI WGS metagenome assembly PJEL01 (sample SAMN08108733, study PRJNA415343) | Invertebrate metagenome, whole genome shotgun sequencing project. | host: Globobulimina | place: Sweden: Gullmar Fjord | collected 2015-08
CTGCCGGACATGCTGCGTCGCAAAGTCCTTCCCGTGCCCGGCACGAAGCAGTACGAGGACATGGTCAAGCGACTCTTGGCCCAACTGCGCGCGCAGAACATCGACACCTCTGCCTTGGAGCGCTTCCAACGCCACCTCGAGCGCGTCTCGCAGCAGATCGAGGATCCGCGCGAGATGCCCGGCTGGCTCGAGTCGGTCGGGCTCGGCGGCGACTCGAAGATCAGCGATACGGCGCTGGAGATCCGGCGCGAGCAGATGCTCGAGCGCACACAGGCTTGGTGGCTGCGCCTCCTGTCCTCGGGCGACCCGAGGCTGATCGCAGAGGGCCTACGCGCGCGCGCCGATGCGTTCCGCAGCTTCGACGAGGGCTTGCAGACGGAATCCCAAGCCGCGAAAGGAGGGGCCACCGGTTCGACCAGGTCACCGTCTCGACCAGGCGCACTTCCGACGTGTCACACCGAGCGCACCCTGGCCCCAGGTGAAGGTCCGGTAGGTGCAACCGCTGGACGGCAGAGTGACCGTCGATATCGTGCGTTTCACCACCCCTTACCGAGTAGAACTGGTAGACCCCGGCCCAGCTGCCAAACGCCGGTGCGGATCGGCCCTCGCCGAACTCGACCCACGTCTGACCCCACCAGGTCTTGAACCCGACGAAATCGCCGTGAGGGGCGTCAAACAGCTTCTTGCCGGCGTAGTGCACGACGATGGTCTCGGGGTGGAGCTCGACGTAGTAGCCCCTCCTCAGAGAGAAGGGAATGGCGATGAGGATCGCAGCGAGGAACGCAAGGTATGCGAGACCGGTGGTGTACGCGAGCCAACCCAGCCCGAGTCCGACGGGTATGGACAGCCACCACCACGGACCGGGTGGATGGCCTCGCCCGAAAGTCTTTATGGACAATTCCCGGTTCATCGCCGAGCATTGTCTCACATGCGAGCATCCGCTCCCTGGAACAGCCGGCAATGTCTGAAAGGGCTGACCTGATCACCTTTCGATCAGTGTCGAGAGCTCAGCGCCGCACCGACCTACGGTAGGGGTGGAGGTACGGCGTGCGCTCTCTGGTCTGGATCTCGCTGTTGGTGACCTCCTGCCTGCACTCCTACGAGGTGCGCAACGCCCTCGCCCGAGCGCGTCCCGATGTTCAAGTGAGCAAACTGGACGAGGCCCGCATCGATCTTGCAGCCGTCGCGTCCTCGGAGAGCGGTCCCGGAACGCCCGCGGCCATCCTCTGTCTGAGATTTGCGGCGCGAGTGCCCCCGGGGATCGGGCAGCGAGAGGCCGAACCTGTAGTGCAACGCTACCAACGCGGGGCCGTCTCGACCGAAGAGCGCTGGTTTCAAGAGGCCTGGGATGAGTGCATTCGGGTATGCCAGAACGTCGTGAGCACCGACGGGTTCTCACCAGGCAACCGCGACCTCGGAACGAGGTATCTCGCACACTGCACCAAGGAGCGCTCCGACTATCGAGCAGTGGTGCGTGACGGGTCTGCCAGAACTCGAATGCAGACTGCGGAGCGGTGGGCGGCCGAGGGGAACAGCCTCGAGCTACTCGAGTCCCTGCGAACCCTCGAGGAACGTCTACCGGAGCAGACCGCCGATCTGGCAGCGGAGCTGACGGCGCGAGTCGCCGCACTCCGGGCCCAGCACGAAGCCTCTCTCGCACTGGCTGCAAGCTACCTGAGAGACCCCCGAGTCGTGAGGTTGAAACGACACTATGCGCTTGCCACCAACGGATACGAGCAGATCTTGGAGGCCGGCGAGCCACGCCCGGTCCAGCTGGAACGCCGCCTGGAGCTTCTCGAGCACGAACGAGGCGATCTGGCCTCCCAGCTAGGCGCCCTTCAACGGGAGTACGGGCTCTGACTGCGTTATGCGTGTTCATGCTCTTCCTGTGGTCTGGCACGGCCTACGCTTTCCGGTGCGCGACGATCGCCTACACTTTCACGGGCGTCGTTCCCGGACCCGGAGAAGTGAGGATCCACGCGGACCCTCGGAGCGGCGTCACGGTGAACGAGGCCTTGTTGGCCAAGCCACCGGCACTCGCCAACGGAGAGGGGCGATTCAACGCTCCCGTCGAGGTGATGCTCGACGGTTGGGTTCCCTTGGCCCACAACAGATGCCACCGTCGAGTCCGCGTCGTCACGGTCGTTTGGAGTCCAGGCGGGAAAGAACCGTCCCAGCGCGAGAACATCCGGTTCGAGGTCGACGTCAGGGGCAGAGACAGCCGCGCTGCGAAGCGAGCCGAGGTCCACGCCCTGAACCTCGGCGACCTGAAGCTGGCCTTTGGAGGTTGATGTCCGCCGGGCGCGTGGGATCGCCGTGTTCCTCCTCGGGATCGGCGTCCTGATCTTCCTGTTCGCATCGGGATGGGTGCGAAACATCGGCGGGGATCTGCTGGTTGTGGTGTTCCTGGTCGCCTCGTTGGCCTCGGTGCCGGTGCTTCGTCCCTGGACACGGCTGCTCGCGGTGGCGGTGCTCTCGGTGGGAGTCGAGGCCTTCCAAGGACTGGGCCTCGTGGATCCGAGCTCACCCTGGCTGGCTCACCTGGTGCTCGGCTCGACCTTCGATCCGGTGGACCTGGCGGCCTACGCGGCTGGACTCCTGCCGGCAGCGGCAGCGGAGCGGTGGTGGGCCATCCCCGACCAGGTCTGACGTACTCTCCATCGGGCCCCGATGCCGCAGCACGGGGTCCATGTGCTCTACGGCGCACCTCGGTTGCCGCCGAAGGCCCTCGCTGATCTTCGCCAGCCAAAGCGTTCGGCCTGTTGACTTTGCATCAGCCGCCTGTTTTCGAAAGCGGTGCCCTGTCGGGTTTGCAACCAGCCACCTGTCTTGAGATCGGTGGCATGTGGAACGTCTCAGACACCGTCGATCTGGGAGATCGGTGCCTGTTTGAGTTTGTTTCCGCCACCTGTTTCGAGATCGACGGGGTGTGGTGTGTCTCAAGTCACGTCGCAAGAACTCGATTCGGGACTACCACGCGCGTCGCCGAACAGCGACGGCAGTAAACACCCGGCGACACCTGGCGCTCCATATGGCACCTTGGACCGGTGGCACGGACCCTGCAACCCGGGCGTGTAGGAGGTAGCCATGCGATTCATCCTTGCGACACTGGTTCTCGGCGGATGCGACCTGCTTCCCGAATGGCCCGACGATCGAGGCGACACTGCTGACCAGGTCTTCGTTGCTGGCGACACCGCGGACCCGCACACTGAGCCGGGTTCATGCGGGGATTTTCGGTTGTCCCCGTTGGAGTGGCGCCTGGAACCGTTGGGACCCGACGTCTACTCCATCGCCACCGTGCTGCAGGTCGACGGGCAGAGCGAGGACTGCATCGTCTTCGACGGAGCTCACGAGCAGAACGGACTCGAGCTGTTCTGGAAGGCAGAAGCATCCCACTGGATTCAACGGGACTGGGACGGGCACGACCACTCGGGTTTCGGCCCGAGATCCTGTGATGGAAACTCCTGCGAAATCGGCGACATCTTCGAAACGGACTGGGTCTACCCGGACTACCCTGATCAGGACGAGCTGCAACACCTCGTCGAGACGCTCGGACCGCCCGACACGGCCTGCGCCCGGGTCGCCAACGCCGAGCTGACCGTGCGGGAATACTGCGAGTCGTTGGACCGTTCCCCCTGAGCTCACCCTGTTGGGCGACTCCCTCGGTCCAGGAACTGCTACGGAAGACTCGCCCCGAAGACCAGCGTGACAGAACCGGCGTACCATCCGGCGCCGCTGTCATAGGGCGCCCCCACGACCAGGTCATCCCGCCCATCTCCGTCGAGATCTCCGAGCTCGAGCTCCATACCAAAGGCGTCGGGCCATGGCGAGCCGTCGAGGACCCTGTCCGCATCGAGATCGGTGTAGCTCCCCGGGCTGGCTCCGCTGAACAGCAAGACGGCCCCGGGTCTACCCGTGTCGATTGCGGGAGCGCCGATGGCCAGATCGCCACGGCCATCCCCATCGACATCACCGATCACGCCGGAGTAGCCGACCCACGCCACAGGTTGCGTGCTGGAGAAGGTGTAGTCCGCGTCAGACGCCGACGTATCGCCGGAGTGAGGACCGAGGAACACGTAGCCGAAGCCGGGGTCCCCGAAGGGCGCGCCCACCAGCAGATCCCTCACCGTCGCCGTTCAAGTCGCCCATCTGCACGAAGAGACCAAAGTTCCAGCCGGGCTCGACACCGGTGAACGTCGACGACGCGATGTCCCACAGACGGCTCTCCCCGTCGGGCACCGGGCCCTCGATCAGACCCACCGATCCAACGTTCCCGACGTAGTAGGCCCCGATTGCGAGATCGTCGATGCCATCGCCGGTGAGATCGGCGTCGCCAACGAACCTTCGCGCGGTGTCCCCCGGATCCCCGTAGATGATCGACCGGGCGGCCGCTACGGGAACCTGGGTCTGGACGGGCGCGTCGAACAAGAAGACCTGCCCGGCGAAGTCGAAGCGCTCTCTATCGGCTGCCCCCACGCAGACCGCTGTACCGCCCTCGCCAACGCATGGCCCAAGATCTGTGGGGAACGACACTTCTGGGTCAGTCAGGTTCCCGACGACATCGGTTGCGGGTATCGGCACCGCCTGGCTGCCCGAGGGCAGTTCGAAGAACGTGACCCGCGCGCCGAACGGATCCGTATTGCTGATGGTGATCTGGCCCGCGTCGGGGAGAAACGCAGCCCAATACCCCCAGTCGTCGGCCCCTATGTTGTCGCCGCTGCCCTCGTAGCTGGCGTACGCGGCATCCCACAGCGTCGTGTCGGTGACCCAGGGCTCTTGCAGGAGGTGCACTCCGGAGTGGATCCCACCCGCGCCGTATTGGCCGCTGCCCCACGGCTCGGACACCAGCACCTCGGCACAGCCATCGCCGTCGATGTCGGCGACGTCGAGGCGATGACCGGCCCAGTCCCCCGCTTCGTCGCCGGTGAGCCGAACCTTCGTTGTCATCGCAGGCTGGGTACAGTCAGGTATCGGGGTCGTGGTACCCGTGTCCGCCGTTGAGATCGACGCGGTGTCGACTTGCGTCATTGAGTCGGCCGTACCCTCGGTTGAATGCGTCTCTTTGGTGGGCCGATCGGAGCCAGCGCAAGCGACGAGAACCGAGGCCGCAATCAGTGGTGGCAGGATGACCTCGATGTCCAGCATGCTCCACAGATAACGCATGCTCCGCGGATTATACCAGTACCGGCTCAACGAGAGTTTCCCGGCAATACTCCTCGGCCGCCAACGGTAGTCGTAGGAAAGGAGGCCCATCGTGTTGTCGACCGACCGCCGCACCCGAATGCTGGAGCTGGCGACGTGGTGGTTTCCTGTCTTCTTCCTGCTCTTCGCGGCGTTTGGCAGAAGGCCGTCTGGCTGTTGTCTATCTTCTGCTTCTGGTTCCCCGGGCAGCTTCTCTACCTGTACACGTACATCAAGCCCCGATGGCCCCTGGTCCGCTCGAACGAACCACGCCTGCCGTTCGAGCTGCAGTGGAAGGACGAGGGTTTCGTGGCCTCCATGGACGACTCGATGGGGATCGGCACCATCTGGAAGACCGCCGCCGCCCTCTTCGGCGTCGTCCTCGTGGGCCTCCTCGCCTTCCCGATTGGCGATGGATTCTTCTTCCTCGGCCTGACCATCACCGTGGGACTGATCCTCCTCGTGCTCACCCTGACGACCGTGGACCGGCCGCGAGCGGTACTGGAGTGCTCGCCCGAACTCGTCTCACTGCGGCGCACATTTGCGCGCGGCCACCAGCTGGACCCACGGCGTATCACCAAGGTCGCGCCCGGCAGCGGCGGCCTGTTCATCGCCACCGACACCCAGCGGATCTGGGTGCCCTGCCCCGACGCCGAAGCAGGAGAGCTGTGTCGTCTGTTGGAGGAAGCGGGACGCCGATCCGCAACGTTCGAGGCAGACATGGCGCAGCCCCAGGTCCAGGCTGCCGGCGAGCGAGCGCGGTCGATCCTGGCCCATCACGCCGACGCTTGAGAATGCCTCGCGGCGTCAGAAATGGCGACAGCGCTCGAGCAGTAGGCGAAGGGGAACGTCATCGGGTCGCTGGGCCAACAGCGCGTTGAAGACGGCCTCTGCCCTGTCGAACTCGCCGCTGAGACACAGGGAGAGGCCCCGCTCGCTTTCCTCGGCAAAGGCGACGACCTCGTCGCTGACCTCTCCCCGGAGGCCGAGCAGCTCGTAGACCACGATCTCGGTTTCCTTGCCTTTCACCGCGATCTTGGCCACCGGTCGCGCCACGATGGCCTCTCCAGCTAGCTCCCGGGTGCGCTCGCCGATCAAGATGCCGGTCTCGAAGACCTTGCACTGCCCCTCGAGGCGGCTGGCCACGTTGACCGGGTCGCCCATGACGGTGTAGTTGATTCGCGAGTCAGAACCGATATTTCCGACTAGGCAGTCCCCACTGTTCACCCCAATACGGGCACGGAAAGCTGGACGCCCGACCGCCTCCCACTGCGCCCGCAGCTCGACGAGGCGCTCCTGGCATCGAAGGGCAGCACAGCATGCCCGGAGCGCGTGATCATCGACCTCGCCAGGTGCGCCCCAAAACGCCATGATCGCGTCGCCAATGTACTTATCGACGGTTCCCTGCTCCTCGTGGATGATGTCGCTCATGGCTCCGAGGTAGTCGGCCAACGCGTCGACGAGCTCCTGGGGCGTGAGCTGCTCGGCGATGCTCGTGAAGCCCACGATGTCCGAGAAATGCACGGTCAGTTCGCGGGTCTTGCCACCCAGTGTCGCCTCTTCCCCCCGATCCATGAGCTGCCGCACCAGCCCGGCGGGCACGTACTTGGCAAAGGAGCGCAGCCCACCCGTCATGCGGTTGCGGGCGGCGATCATGTCGGCGATCTCTCGAACCCTACTGCGCGATTCATCTGGTTTGTCGGGCAGATCTAGCCGTCCAATGTGCTCGAGATCGTAGGCGATGCGGGTGAGCGGGCGCACAAATCGCTCCGCGAGACCGATCCCCATCAGCATGCTGAGGAGGGCTACGAATGCGGCGATCCCGGCGGCGCGCCGGTTGTTGTCATAGATCGGCCCGAGCAGGGAATCCGCGGGGACCGTAACCAGGGTGATCCAGTCGGGACCGCCCTCGGGAAATGGGGCGGAAACACCGAGGTAGGTGTTGTGGCCCCGCCCGCCGAATTCGAAGTGCTGGCGACTCCGCAGGCCCGAGCCCTCGGATGCCCGCGCGAAGGCCTGGCGGAGCTGGGGATCGGGGTGTTCCTCGGCGCGATACAGCTCGGTCTCTGGGCCGCTGCCACGCACGGTCTGACCCTTTGGGTGGCCAATGACGACGCCAGAACGGGAGACGATGTACACGTTTGCGTCGGCGATGGGCCCCCCCCGCTGCTGGGCCTGCTGCTTCATCCTCGTGAGGAAGCTCGCCATGTGGCTCAGCTCGTACTCGGCGAGCCAGACCCCGACGGATTGACCGGCATCATCGTGCTGGGCGAGGGTGAGGACCACTCCGGGCTGCCGACGTGACGCGAACAGGAACGGGTCGGCCCACGTCGGATTCTCCGCGGCAATGCCCACCTTCCACCACGGGCGTGTCCGCGGGTCATACTTCTTGATCTCGTCCCGGCTCAGCAAGCGTTGGCCGTCAGCCACCTGGTAGTCGAGGTAGCGAGTCCCGGAGTCCTCTTGCTCGCGATGGGTGATCTGCATCGCCCCATCAACGCCGCGATATGCCGCAACGTAGGCACCGTCTGCCCCACCCCAGGAACACCAGGTGATGGCGTCCTGGGCCTGCAGGCAGCGAAGCAGCGCGGCCATGAGCGCGTCGCGGTCCTCGATCACCAGGGCTCCTTCGTCGGCGCTGAGCCGGTGCAGCAGCAGCTGGTGTGGACCGGGCTCAATGTACCGCAGCGAGGTCTCTGTCGCGTGATCTACCAGCTCGTCCGCCAGATCTCGCCACATCAGCTTCACGGTCGCTCTGGAGTTCAGAAACGCCGAGACCCCCATCCCGACTCCGAGGGGCACCACACTGGCTAGCAGAACCGCTATCAGAGCGAATCGAATGGTCAGGGTAGCCCGAGGCATCGTGTCTCCGATCCGCACCTTATCGGGGGCGCTCCAGGGCCGCAGTTACACGATGTGTCGGCATGATGCACCGTTTCAGTGCTGCGCCTCCCGACCGTCGAGGGGAAGGAGCTGCAGGTTCATGAGCACCACGCTGTCGGCCCTCGCGGAGCTCTCCACCAGGCGCCGCACCGCCCGGTAGTGTGCCCGCTGGAGCTCTCGGATCTCGGCCAGCACCTCCGCAGAGACCGTGAACAGGTTGTAGGAGACGATGCCGTCGCGGGCGTCGAGCCGGTCCTGCCCCGCCCGGGCCCAGTGGGACTTGAGCTCACTCCCCGAGCGCGGCTGACGCACGTCCACCGACACGATCTCCACCGGGCGGAACAGCTTGCCGTCGCGGCGGATGTGGTGGGCCGCGCGCAGATGCTCGACGCATTCCCGCACCAGCGCAACGTCCAGACCCAGGCGTGCCGCCAGCCAAGCGTCGTCGTGACTCGGCAGCGCCCGGTATTCCTCGAGCTCCAGCGCCAGCCACACCACCTGCGCCCACGGTGACGCCCAGGCCAGCTCGCGGGCCGCCTCGAGGCGCTGCCAGGCCCGGCGCGTCGAAACCAGTGTTTGTGGCGGCAAAAACAGCGCTACGAAGTCGAGCAGACGACCGGTTGCGGCCTCGATCAGCCCCAGCAGTTTCGGTAGTCGAGGCTCTGCCCGGCCCGAGAGCCACCGCGAGAGCGCAAACCTGCTGACGCCCGCATGGGCCGCGAGCACCCCGATCGGCGTGCTGCCGCGCAGCTCACGGAGCAGCGCCGCCACCCACTCTGCAGAGCCGGGAGCGTCGTCCAGCCAGGGCGGAGGGCGCCTGAAGAACGACCCCACCACGCCTGGCAGATCGTGCCCAGTGCGGGTGGTGATCTGAAAGAATCGCGTCGCCGACGGCCAGCGACGACCCGCCTCCCAGCTGTAGATCGCGTTGGTGGTCAACCCCAGCCGGCGGCTCAGCTGCACCTGAGACCGTCGCCCTCGCAACGCCCGAACGAGCTCTCGAGCCAGCTTCTCGTGATCGACTTTCATGCTGCACATTCTAACGGCACCATGACGTAGTTGCACATACCTGCGTGACCTTGAGGCACGATATGTGCGCATTCGGCATGGACGCGTCGGAGCCGAGGGGGCATGTTGAAGGTGGGGACGGGAGGCAAAATGCAGATCAAATGGCTGGCCATCGCGACGTTCTTGACCGGGTGCGACACCGGATCATCCATGGTGCTGGGACAGTTCGGAGAGGAGGACCAGCTCGAGTGCGAAGCGACCTCCGTCACACCGGTGTCCCCTGGCGACACCGTCGAAATCGGGTATGCCGACGACCTGAAACAGGTCGACGTCGACGCCATGCTCGCCCTCGCCACCGGTCTGTTCGAGGAGACGCTCGAGTGGTCAGACGGGACACAGGCCGATGTCGCCGGCACCTTTGCCGACGCCGGCTCTCCGGAGTTCGTCGTCACCGAAGACGTGGGCAACGGGCCCGAATCCGAGCCGGGGCCGTGCCCAACGCAGCTGAGGTTCACGGTCACGGTGGGCCTGACAACCAGCGACGGCCGCATGGCGGACGACTTCACGGCCGAGGCCTCCACGCTCGGCGAACGGATCTATTTCGAGCACCGGATCACGAATCCAGGAGGCACCATCGACGTGCAGGCCTTGGCCGCGCCAGGCGTTCAGGTCGAGCCGGACGAGGTGCGGGTGGGCCTCTGGCTGGCCGACGGCACGTTTGGCGGTCAGCTTGTGCCACAACCCATCGGCGGAATCGACGACGACGCTGCTCCCCTCGCCGTCTGGCCGTTCGGCGAGCTGGAGACGGAGTAGGCTGCAGGAGCGCCTACAGCTCCAGCAGGGACTCAGCGCTCGTCCAGCGCACGAACTGGATCTCGCGGATCCGGTCGAGGGAAACGAGCTCGTCCCCAAACCCGTTCGTCGACGGCTGGCTGGACCAGTACCGCATGAACTTCCGGCCAGCGAAGTCGGTGTGCCAGCCCAGGAAGACAACCGAGTGCCCGGCCCCCGTACGCCAGGAGATGTTCGCAAAATCCCCGGGGCGAGCGGCATCTTCCGGCACTACGATCCCGGCACCGGCGTAGTCCACCAGGGCAAACTCGCTGCCGTTGCCATCGGCGTTCCAGCGGCCCCAGAGCCGCACGCCGTCCTCTCTCCGGGTCCCGTCGGCCTCCGTCATCCGCAGCTCTTCCAGTGCGTTCGGTCCCAACCCGGCGCCCGATCCCTCGGACGCGAGGTCGAGGGCCTCCATGAGCGCAGCGTAGGTCGAGCCACTGCAGAAGCTCGTCGTTCGCTCCGGACTCCAGAGGGTCTCGTCGCCCAGCTCGATGGCGTAGCCGACCGGGGATTCTGGCGGGTTGGCGCTGACTCCGATGAAGTAGCCGCCGCCGTCGGGAGCGGTTCCCTGCACGGCGTCGACGCCCTCGAGCACCAAGCGGTTCAGGCCCCCGACCTCGGCTCCGTACACATCGAGGTGGCTGGTGTGATGGGCCTCCATCCCGACGCCTATGCCGTTCAGCTGGTGGCGACTTCCACCGTCGAAGGTGGGCTGCAGGAGGCTGGCGACGACGAGAAGCGGAGTCATTCCCCACTCTATAGGCGGACGGAAAGCCCGACGCCTGTCTCGGTCCAACCCTTTCTGTCGACCAAGGGCTGCACGCGATCGACGCGCACCGTCGCCGATAGACCCCAGAATGCGAGCCAGCTCACCCGTACCCCGCCTTGGGCCGCAATAAACGGCCGTCGCTGCGCACCAGAAGTCGGGAGCACGAGCTCGGGTACGACCGCGAGGCCAACCCGCCACCACTTGCCATCCAGCAGATCCACCTGGGGACCGAGTCCAGCGGTGACCGAGTGGCGGAAAGGCGAATACCCAGCCTCTCCGGTCATGGAGAAGTGACGAACAAGACCGTAGTCCAGCGACCCGCGAACGCCGGCGTGGCCTCCGGGAGTCGTGGAGATGGTGGCAGTACCGACAGTCCTACCTGGAGCGGCTTGAGCGACGGAAAGAAGGCATATCAGGACGATCATGGGAGCTCCTCATCTGGATAGGCGACCTCGCCGCGGATCGAGAGTCCGCAGATCCCAGGGGCCTCGTTGACAGGTCGAAAGTGGCGGCAGCCGGAGTGCGGACAAGTCACGCGAGGAGCGGGCTTGGCGCGGCGACCGGCCTCGGCAGTGGTTGGCAGAGCGGCGAGGAAGGCCGCAGCACATCCCCCGCCGATGAAAGCGCGACGACTGGTCATGATCCGCCTCCGGTCAAGGTCGGAGCGCGGGATCGCATGAAGGTGCGCAGCGGATATGGCCTGCCGCCGACCTGCTCTACGAAGATCACGGTGTTCACGGCCTCTCCGAAGGCGGTGCCGGTTGCCTGGGCGGGTCCGGCATACAGCGCGGCCGGAAAGACCCACAGCTCCTGGTTGGCTCGCAGCGCACCGACATCGAGGCTGAGCTCGGGACCGGAGATCTGCCAGGCGATGGGCCAGTCGTTGCCGCTGCGCTTGCTCTTCCAGCGCTCGGTGACCTCGATGGACAGGGTCTCGGGGTCGATCTGCACGGTCTCGCCTTCGGGGGTGGAGTACCAGGCCATGGACCCGGGAACACCCCTTTCATCGCCATCTTTTAGCCAGGCAATACTGAGGGAGCGGCCCCCGGGCAGGTCCGCGGAGATCCACTCGAAGCCGTCGAGATCGGGATCGTAGAGGCGTCCCCACTGGTGTTTCACGAACCCAACACCCTTCACGTTACGGGCGCGTCCGCCGTCCTTCCAGCTGCCCTCGACTGCCATGGCCTCCTGCTGGACCCACAGATGGCGGGATCCCGGACGCAGCTCGACCAGCCCCTTGTTCCCGGGAAGCGTGGCGGCGCGGGTTGGATTGAGGCGGATTTCGAACCGGTGGGGGCCAGCGCCGAACTTGGCAATCCAGGTGTCCTGCTCCTTCGTCATGCGCCAGTTTCCATGATGGATATCGGTGCCCTCCGGAGACACGCCGGCGGCGGGAATGTCGGGGAAGTTGGTGCGGTCGGCGACCCAGACCTTGTCTCCGATCTGGACCTTGACCAGGGCCAGCTGGAGCGGATCGACAAAGGTCTTCGCCGACAACGGGCCGACGCCGTCGAGACCGGTCCGCTGCACGATGAAGCCGGCAAAGACGTAGACGGGCTCTCCAGAGATGGTGTCCTCGAGCTCGGCGTGCACGTGCCACCACTCGGTCTGAGCATCGCGGTGAGGTTTGTGATCGGCGGGAAGGTGGACGGCGGCGGTCTCGGGGATGGCGCGCAGCTCGGGATGGTGGATGCAGCCAAGGGCCAATAGTACTGGTAGGACGCGGATCATGCTGCTCTCCTCTTGTCGATCTGTTTCATGGCGAGCCGAGCGGCCTGCCTTCCGGAGCGAACAGCGTTCTCCATGCAGGGAAAGTCCAGCTTCGACCGGATCCAATCTCCGGCGAGGAACAGGCCCTGCACCGGGGTCTCCGGCTCGGGTTTGTTCTTGTGGGATCCGGGCTCGGGGTTCCAGTAGCGCTTGTGGGGAGACCGGTTGCGGACCACCTCGAAGTGCAGCACGCCCTGGCGATCCATGCACTCGAAGCCGTCGACCTTCTGGATGCTGTCGAGGCACCGCTGCAGGAGGGTCTCGTCGTCGTCGTCCTCGAAACAGGTCTCCTGGCCGACGAAGTGCAGGCAGGCGCCGTAGCGATCGTCGTCCCGAAACTCGGTGTAGATCGGCTTGTTGTCGACCACAAAGCCCAGCGGCGGCGCGAGCCCAGCCACCACGGTCTGGTACTTGGCGGTGTTCGCGTTTCGGTGCCAGACGTGCAGGCCCAGGGGCGCGACGCTGGTGATGTGCTGGACCCCCGAGAGGCCGGGCATGTCGTTGAGAACTGGATCGGTCGCGAGGACCTCGGCGAGAGCCGGCCCCGGCAGGGTGAGGATGGCGGCGTCGAAGTCCTCTACGATCTTCGTACTGGTAGGGTCCGTCGGAATCGAGCCCTCGATGTAGCGCTGACCGGGAATATGCGGGATTGGACGCTCGAAGACGAGGCCAGTCAGTCGGCCCTCCTCGTGCCGGAGACCGACGAGCTTGCTGTAGCGAATCACCTCGCCGCCGAGGTCCACGATGCGCTTGGCGATGGGCTCCCAGAAGATCTCGCTCATTCCACCAGCCGGAAGGCAGGCCTCCGCGGTCTGGTAGTCCCGACCGGCAGTACGAATCGTCTTGAGCATGTTGTAGGCCGAGATCTCTCCGGGCCAGTTGAGCTGCGCTTCCCGGCTCGCCCGAAACAGGGTCGAGTGGGTCATGGAGATCGGGAACCCGCGCTCCAGCGCCCAGGCCGTCAGGCAGACGTCGTCCAGGGACTCCGGCACACCAGCGGCGACGATGCGCGGGGCAACTCGGGCCATGAAAGCCGCAAAAGCCGACTTTTCTGCGGGCGTGATACCGTCGTAGGCCAGACCCTTCACAAGCGTGCCCAGGGTCGAGGATCCGAGCTGGAGCTGGTAGACCTTCTGATCTCGCTCCTCGAAGATGGTGAAGCGCCCGCGATTGGAGACCGTGGATTCCTTGTGATCGACGCCACTTCGGCGCAGCAGCGCGCGCATCTCGTCATAGAAGCCGAGCACCACGTGCTGTCCGTGCTCCAGGACCCGGCCATCCGGCGATCTCCAGGAGCAGGCCTTGCCGCCGAGGTGGTGACCCAAGGTGTACAGGCGCACGGCGACCCCGGCCGACGCCAAGCGCTCTGCGGCTGCCAGTCCCGCGGGTCCGCTTCCTACGACGACGACCTTCTTCATGCTTCCTCCATCGGCTTCGATAGGAGGAGGGCGAGAGAGCGGTCAGGTCACAGGTTTTTTGGTCCAGCCTCGTTATGGGCGGGCAATCACCAGATCTTCGCGGCCAAGGAGCCCGCAGATGACGTTCACCACCTCGCGGTCGTCGTCGAGACCGCCCCGAGAGAAGTCCCCGCTGCCGTCCGCGGAGAGCGCGAAGTAGTGAGCTGCCACCTGGATCAGGCGGCGGGCCTCCTCTGGTGTGTCGTCCCGGCTCATCCGGACGAGTGCCAGGCAGGAATCGCTGAGCGCCTTCGCCAGTTGCTCATCGACTTCGGGGCTGGTGAGGAAGGCTTCCCGCAGGAGCTTGAGGTGGGTGTCGATCTGCTCCCCCAACGCGGCGGGCTCGAGCAATGGTTCGGCCATGAGCCGCTGCAGATGCGGTTGGGCAGACTCGGGAAACGCGGTGAGATCGAGGGTGGGCACGGCTCCTCCGCGAGGCATCATACATCCAGCCCCGAAAACTCGGCGATCGTGGGTACGAGCAAGGGACCACTGAGGGTACTCTGGCGCCGCTGCCAGGAGTGGACATGCCGCGACCGAACAACCGCTACTACGATCTGCTGGAGGTCACCCCCGACGCCAGCGCCCGCGGAATCAAGCAGAGCTACAAACGCATCGTCACGAGACTGACGGCCAAGGCGTCCTATGACGAGTCCGCCGCCGAGCGACTCGAGGATGTCGAAGAGGCCTGGGCCGCGCTGTGTGACCCCGCAAAACGCAAGCTCTACCACGAGTTTGGAGAGGCCGGCCTCGATCCCGAGTTCAGCGCCGCGGCCGCCCGCCCGCCTCCAGCCGCACCGACTTGGTCCCCCGAGGAGCCCGAACCAGCCGACGAACGACAGAGCTTTGCGCCGCCGCCGAACTACCACCCGACCCCCGAGCCCTGGGGAGCGCCTGCCGGGCCGCCTCCTGGCTATCCCTCAAGTCCCCCACCCGCGGCCGCTCCTCCCCCCCCGCGGGAGACCACCGACGAGCAGATGGCCCCACCTCCCGCAGATATGCCTGATCCAAAGCAGCTACCCGAGCACGAAGTGCCCAGCTGGCGGGCCCGTCCTGGACACGCGGGAGCCATGGAGATCTGGGTTCCCTTCCGCAAGGCCTGCCTCGGCGGAGAGGGCGAAGTGATGGTCGCCGAGCGCATCGTCGGAGTGAGCATTCCGGTGGGCGTCGAGGACGGCCACCCCATGGAGGTAGACGGCGTCAGCTTCGTGGTGCGCGTCGAGAACGATCCCCAAATGTGGCGGGACGACCTAGACATCTACCAGACGGTGTCCGTCGATCGCTTCGATGCCGAGGGCGGCACCGAGGTCACGATCCGCATCCTCGAAGGCTACATGAAAGTGAACATTCCAGAGGGCATTCAGACGGGCCAGAAGCTGCGGCTTAAGGGTCGCGGCATCCACAAACCCGGCGAAGAGCCCGGCCACATGTACCTGACCATTGCCATCACCGGCTCCGACGTGGGTCGCGCCCGGGTGCGAAAGAAGGTCGACCCCGGTCACGACGCCTGAGCCCGATACTCGGCGAAACATCCGTCGAACTCGCGTGTGCCGCACGTGCGCGCACGTCGAAGACGGAGAATAGTCGGCGTTCCAGCTTCGAGAACGGTGGCACGACCCATGCACGTGTGCCAGTCGAACCCACGCACTGGAGTGCATCGTGATCCGCATACTGACTGTCTTCTTGGCCTCCGCGGTCTACATCCCCGCCGCCCTCGCTCAAACCTTCGTCCCAGCCGACCCGACCTGCTATCTCAGCGAAGAGGACGGAGAGGCCCTCTGCGGCCCACTAGGAATGGTCTGGAGCAACCGGGACTGCAAGTGCATGCACGTGATCATCGACACCAGGGCCCCAGAGCGCCCGGTCGGGTTTGTGGAGATCGAGCTGCAGGATCCGTGGAACCCATGCCCCACGCCGCCCCCTCTGCCCTTTGGCATGCTGGTCGTCAGCATCGACGGCGAGCACTATGCCGCGGTGCCCGAGGACCAGCTGGAGCTGTATCAGGAGCTCGTGCACGCCGAGATGCCACGAGCGGAGCTTGGGGCTTTCTTCGAGGTGTTTGAAACACCGACGGCCGCACTGGGTCGCTAGAGCTCGCCTCGGAGGTAGGCGTAGAAGTCGACCGGGGCCAGGAACAGGAACACAAAGCGGCCGACCTGGATCTCGTCACCCGAGAGCAGCGGCCGCCGGGTGTCGACTTCGAGGACCTCGCCATTGTGCCGCGTGCCGTTGCGGGACTCGTTGTCGCTCAAAAAGACGCGGTCGGTGGTCGGGATCGGGTAGAGGTCGCAGTGGTGGTCGGAGACGGTGAAGTCGTTGACACGGATGTCGCACGTGCGAGCGCGGCCAAGGGTCAGGCTCGGCAGCGGCTGCCCGCGAACTCGCTCCACGAACAGGTTGGCATAGGTCTCTTCCTTGACGGCCTTGCGATCGGGAGCGCGCGGCCCGGCCAGGCGCTCGGCGGCGGTCAACCGCGGTACGTGCACCATGGTGTTCCCCGCCCGGGTCTTGGCGATGGGGTCGGTGGGGTCGGCGAACTGCATGTCGCCCTCGATGATCTCCCGTCGAACCAACACCGGTGCAGGGTGGCGTTTCAGGAACTCGGCCTGCTTGACCCGCAACGCTTCCACCCGGATCTTCGTCAGGTTGTCCATGCCCCGGGCTCCTCGCATCCACCCGGCTTCTAACACCTTCTTCTCGTTCGCGTGCGCGTGTCGTACATTGTCTGCATGTCGTTGTTCGGGGTGTACCTCTTCTGCGTGGCGCTTGGTGGCGTCCTCATCCTCACGTCCTTCTTCTTCGGGGACGCCGACGCCGATGCCGACGTCGACGCCGATGTCGATCTAGACGGCGATTTCGATGCCGATCTCGACGCCGATGTGGACGGTGACCTGGACGGCGGAGGAAGCGGCCTGGAGTGGTCGGTCCTGCCGTTTGGATCGCTGCGCTTCTGGACGTTCCTCGTAGAGAGCTTCGGCCTCACCGGCGCGCTCCTCACCCTCGTGGGCGTTCCGTCGGCGTGGACCATGGGCATCTCGCTGATGATGGGCTCCATGGTCGGCTGGTTCGCCTTCCAGTTCTTCAAGTACCTGGCGAAAGAAGAGGTCAGCGCTGACGTAGGCCTGTCCCGCTTTGCTGGCGAAGAGGCGGAGTGCGTGGTCGCCGTCCGAGGCAGCGGCAAGGGCAAAGTCCGCATCGATACCCTGGCAGAGCGCGTGGAAATCCTGGCCACCAGCGCCGACGATCACGACATCGAGAAGGGCACAAAGGTCATCGTCGTCTCGGTGGTCGACGGCGTCGCCGATGTCACTCCCCTGCTGCCGACCGGCATGACAACGGACGAGGTCGAACGGCAGACAAAGGCACGGGCCGCGGGGCAGCGACAGACTCAATAGACCGGACGGCTGTCCCGGTGGCGGAGGTCGCGGATCCGATCGACCGCGTTCTCGGCGTTGGTGACGAGATCGGCGGCACCCACGTTTCGGCCCGCGAAGTCGATGCGCGGATCGGCTTCTCCGTCCTTGAGGATCTCGTCGGCATCGGCGTGTGCGCCCTTGCAGTAGGTGGCTAGCTCGGAGAGAAAGTCGGCGTCGATCGCCCTCTTGTCCGCCTTGGCAGCGTCCAGATAGGCGGCGATGGTCTCGATCTGCCAGCCGTCCCGCTTGTGCTCGATCTCCAGCATCTTCAGCGCGACGATCAACGGTGCAGGTTTGTTGTCACCGAAGCTGTTGCGGGCCTCCCGCCGAAGGCGCCACAGGTAGGACCCCTCTGCCATATGGGTGGCCACTGCGCCAACGAAGAGCATCAAGGCGACACTCGCGCCCACTGCCCCCACCCCAAACAGGAACGTGGCGGTCTTGACCCTGGGATGCGCGAGAAACTGCGCGGTGGAGGGCGGAGCCTCGCCAGCGAGGGTCGTGTTGATGGCGTTGACGTCGACAAACGTGAGCATCATCAGGAAGAAACCGAGGACAACGGCGCAGCCAGCCGCGATGAGGACCATCTTGGCGTAGGAGATCAAGTGGCGCATGAACCCACGGGAGGCGGCTGGGGACGAGAGTACACCCACTTCGCGGCGGTGGATTGGTCCGCGTCAAACCGGTAGCCCTCAGCGTCACAGCCCTTGAGTCCATCGGCGTCGGTGATGCGATTCTCGATTGCCCAGCGGGTCATCGCTCCGCGAGCCTTCTTTGCGAAGACAGCCAGCGTCCTGGACTTTCCATCCTTGACGTCCTTGAACACCGGTGTGATCACATCGCCCCGGAGCTTTTTGGTGTTCGCCGCCTTGAAGTACTCGTTGGATGCGAGATTGACGATGGTTCCGCCAGCGCGGTTGCTGATCTCCTCGGCGAGGCGGTCCCCCCAGAACGCATAGAGGTCCGCACCGCGGCCAGTCTTCAGCTTGGACCCCATCTCGAGACGGTAGGGCTGCATGAGATCGAGGGGCCTGAGCAGCCCGTAGAGGCCGGAGAGGATGCCGACGCGCGACTGCGCAAAAAAGAGATCCTCCCCGGTGAGCGATTTGGCATCCAGACCCCAGTAGACCTGGCCGTTGAACGAAAGCATGGACTGTCGGGCATTGCCGCTGTCGAACGGCTCCGAGAAGCGCTGAAAACGATCGTGGTTCAGGGTGGCGAGTTTCTCGCTTATTCCCATCAGCTCCTCGATCTTCTTCACCGAGAGGCCACGCGTGGTCTTCATGAGGACACGGGTCTGATCGAGGAGGGCGGGCTCGGTCTGCAGCAGGCCAGCCACGGCGGGCGGCTCGATGAGGGTCTTCGCGGGAGAGAGGAGAATGTACATGCGTTGTGGCTAACAGCTTCCGCGCAGTATGCTCGATCAATGAAGAACCGCCGCGCACACTCTCGCGTCCAGGTCCCCGAGGGGACGCTACAAGCGCGCATGGATGGCCGCCGTGGCGAGGTTGCCGGGCCGATAGTCAATGCGAGTGCTGGCGGAATCCACGTCGCCTTCCCTTCGCGCCCGAACCCGGTAGCCGCCCTCGGCACCGACATCACGCTCGAGTTGTTCGGTCCCGCACTGCCCGAGCCCGTGAAGATCAAAGTGATCGTCTGCCACCGCATGGAGAGGGAAGACGGCGTCTACTACGGCTTTCAGCTCCATGACCCGTCGGTCCTCGGCGGCGCGATCCCGCGGGACCTCTTCCCGGTCTTCAACCGCCGCGTCGAGCAGCGCGTGGACGCAGAAAAGCCCCTGGACATCCCAATCCTTCTCTCCACCTACGGAACCGACGGCCACCACACCGCCGCCGCAAGGGTGCTGGACCTTTCGACGGTGGGTGTCGCCGTCCTCGTCGATGCCTCCACCGAGTGGATGTTCGCAACGACGCGCTACGTGACCGCCGCCATCCAGCTCACCTCCCTGAGCCGCTCGCCGCCCGTCACCATCGAGTGCCAGATTCGCAATCGCAAATTGATTGAAAACGACATCCGATACGGGATGGCATTCGTCGAAAAACGCACTGATCAGTTCCCTCTCAAACGGAAGCAGATCGTCAACTACTTGGAGCCGTGGAACAGAGATTTCGGTTAGAACGCAGGCCCTGGAGGTTCCATGCGCTCAACTGTCTGTCTACTCGCCCTCACCGCCTGGCTCGTCAGCTGCGCACCCAAGACACCGGAGCCCGAGGTCGCCCAGCCGGAGTCCGCTTTCGATCTGGCAGCGGAGATCCCTCTCGATGCGAAGATCCGCATTGGAACGCTCGAAAACGGCCTGAAATACTACATCAAACGAAACGAGTATCCCAAGGCCCGCGCCGTGATCCGGCTAGCGGTCGATGTGGGTTCGGTGGTCGAAGACGACGATCAGATCGGGCTCGCCCACGTGGTCGAGCACATGGCCTTCAACGGCTCCGAGCACTTCGAGGGCAACGACCTGATCAAATATCTGGAGTCGGTCGGAACCAAGTTCGGCGCTCACCTCAACGCCCACACCAGCACCGACGAGACCATCTACAAGCTGCAGATCCCGACCGATGATCCCGAGGTCTTCGAAAAGGCCTTTGTGGTCTTCCAGGACTGGGCCAGCGGCCTGACGATGGACCAAGACGAGATCGAAGCCGAGCGCGGTGTAGTGCTCGAAGAATGGCGAGGCCGCCGCGGAGCCGGAGCGCGCTTCCGGGACGAGACGCGGCCACTGACCTACAAAGACAGCCAATACGCGGACCGCAACACCATCGGCACCGAGGAGTCCCTGAAGACCTTCGAGCCCGACGCCCTCCGGCGTTTCTACAGCGACTGGTATCGACCCAACCTGATGGCTCTCGTGGTCGTTGGCGACTTCGAACCCGACGCCGTCGAGCAGAAGATCAAGGACCACTTCTCCGGGTTGACCAACCCCGAGAGCCCACGAGAGCGGCCGCACTTCACCGTCGATGACCACGAAGACACGCTGTACAAGGTCTATGCCGATCCCGAGCTGACCCAGACCGCGGTGTCGATCCTCGTCAAGCACGACGACCCCTACGACACGACGTACGGCGGATACCGCGATGGGCTCATCCGGGGCCTGTTCTACGCGGTGCTCAACGAGCGTCTGGGTGACGTCTCCCAACAGCTCGAGCCGCCCTTCCTTCGCGCATATGCGGGCCCGGCCAACCTTGCTCCGGCCGAGGGCGGCGCCAGAGCGGGTGTCACCGCCATCGAGGGCAGACCTCTCGAGGCGGTCGAAGCCCTGGTGACCGAGATGTCCCGCATCCGCGCCACCGGCGTGAGCCAAGCCGAGCTCGACCGGGCGCAAACGGCCCAACTTCGCAGTTACGAGCGATACTATAGCGAGCGTGACAAGACCCACTCCAGCCGTCTCGCCAACGAGTTCTACCGGAACTTCACCATCGGAGAGTCGCTGCCCGGAATCGAGCACGAGTACGAGATCGTCAAGGAGTTCATGCCCGGAGTCACCGTCGAGGTCGTCAACGCCTACGCCAAGGAGTGGATGAGCCAGTCGAGCCGTGTAGTGACGATGATGAGCCCCGAGAAGGAGGGCCTCGAGGTCCCCACCGAGGCAGCGCTCGAAGAGCTGATCGCAAGGGTCGAAGCCCAGGACTTCGAGGCCCTCGAGAGCGACGTGGTCGATGCGCCGCTGGTGGGCTCAGTGCCAGAACAGGGGACCATCGCCGAGCGCGAAGAGGTTCCCGAGCTCGGCGTCACGGTGTGGACGCTGTCCAACGGCGCCCGGCTGGTGTTGAAACCGACCGACTTCAAGAAGGACGAGATCCGGCTCTCCGCCTTCAGCCAGGGCGGCTACTCCCTCATCGACGACGAGCTGTACGTGCCCGCACAGACGGCGGTGCCCATCGTCGCTCGTTCCGGATACGGCGAATTCGAGGCCAACAATCTCCGGAAGCGCCTGGCCGGGCAGTCGGTCTCTGTGCGGCCCTACATCGGAAACCACCGCGAGGGCCTGACCGCGAGTGCGTCCCCCGACGACATCAAGACGATGTTCGAACTCATCCACCTGGCGTTCACCCAGCCGCGCTTTGACGAGCTGGGGCTCGCGCTGGACCGACGCAGCCGCGAGAACAGCATTCGCAACCGGCTCACCAACCCCAATGTGGTCTTCGGCGACAAGTTCAACGAGATCATGTACCAGGGCCACCCGCGCTATGAGCCGTGGACGCTGGCAACCCTCGACAAGCTCGATCTGGCCAAGTCCAGAGCCTTCTACCAGGAGCGGTTCGCCAACAGCGGCGACTTCACCTTTGTCCTGGTCGGCGCCTTCACCCTCGAGGACATCGAGCCCCTGGTGAACCAATACATCGCTTCGCTGCCCAGCAACGACACAGCAGATCCGGTCGGTGACGACGGGAGCCGCCGGGTGACGGGCATCAAGAAAGCAGAAATCAAGCAGGGAATCGAGCAAAAAGGCGCCGTCCGCCTCGAGTTCCACGGCGACTTCGAGTCCAACCCCGCCAACCGCAGCCAGCTCGCGGCCATGACCGCGGTCCTGAGCACGCTGCTACGTGAGGAGCTCCGCGAAGCCCGCGGCGGTGTCTATGGCGTGCGGGTCTCGAACGGGGTCTGGGAACAACCCGAAGAGGGCTATCGCCTGACCATCAGCTTCGGCTGCGACCCGGACCGCGTGGACGAGCTCGAAAAGGCGACCTTCGAAGTGCTCGAGGCTTTCGTCGAGGCGCCCGTCGAGGCCCACTACGTGGACAAGGAGAAGGCCAAGAACGAGCGCAGCCACGAGACCAATCTCCTGGACAATGGCTACTGGATTGGTCAGCTTGCATCATATTATCGGCGTGGAGAGGACCCGCTCAACATCCTCGATTTCGAGGCGCGCAACGACAAGCTCACCCCGGAGTTCGTGCACGAGGCGGCGAAGAAGTACATCGACATGAAGCAGTATGTGCGGGTCACCCTCCTGCCCGAAGGGCCCAAGTAGAGCAAGGACACCGACGATAGTGCTACGCTGGCCGCTGCGCGCGTAGGAGCACTCATGCGGATGTCCAGGAGCATCGTCCTCTCTCTAGCACTCATCAGTTGCAACAACGCCAAGGACACCGATCCCCTCCCACTCGATACGGCCGTCTCCGACACCGACGCTGACACCGATGCCGACTCCGATACAGACACCGACACCGACGCGGCCAGCCCGCCAGAAGCGGTCGAGGATGAAGAAGAGGTGGACGAGGGCGACGCGGTGACGGTCGACCTGACAGCCAACGACACCGATCCCGACGGAGACATCGACCAGCAGAGCGTGCTGGTCGTCGATCCGCCCGCCAATGGCCTGGTGATCATCAATGGCGACGGCACAGTGGACTATCTGCACGATGGATCCGAGACGGTCGACGACGAGTTCTCCTACGGAATTCAGGATCTCACTGGGCTTTCCTCGAACGTTGCCACGGTTCTCATCGAGGTCAATCCGGTCAACGACCCGCCCGTGGCCAACGACGACAACGGGATTACCCAGGAGGGCAGCGGCACCTCCATCAACCTCGCCAGCGACGACGTCGACCCCGACGATGGCGTGGATCCAGCGAGCATCGTCATCACCGACCCACCCAGCTTCGGATCGGTCGCGGTGAACCCAGATGGAACCGTGGACTACACCCACGATGGATCCGAGCTGCCGACGGACTCCTTCCGCTACACGGTCGATGACTTTGCAGGGTCCACATCGAATATTGCCTATGTCTCGGTCTCGATCATCGCCGCCAATGACGCGCCGATCGCCGTCGACGACATCAACTTCCTCGACCAGGGTGGGTTCAAGAACCTCCCGCTGGCCAGCAACGACTCCGATCCCGACGACGGACTCGACCTGACCAGTGTTCGAATCGTGGGGCAGCCGACCAACGGTACTGTTTCCGTGCGACTCGACGGCACCGTGGACTACACCCACGACGGCTCTCAGACCGTCGCCGACTCGTTCATGTACACCATCGAGGACTTCGCAGGGGCCAGCTCGAACGTCGCCAACGTGGACCTGACCATCAACGCTGTGGCTGCGGTCAACACGCCTCCGACCGCGATCGACGACGTTGGCTCGGCAGACGAGGGCGCGACCGGCAATATCGACCTCGCCAGCAACGACACCGATCCCGATGACGGCGTTGATCCCTCCCAGATCGTGATCACGTCGCTGCCTGTCTATGGGATCGTGCAGGTCGTCGGGGACGGCACCGTCGACTACACTCACGACGGCTCCGAGACCATCGCGGACAGCTTTGCCTACACCATCGACGACTTCAGCGGCGCGCCGAGCAACGCCGCGACGGTCGCGGTGACCATCGACCCGGTCAACGACGCACCCGTTGCAAACGACGACGCGGGCTTCGTGGACGAGGGCCTCGCCGCAACCTTCGACCTCTCCGGAAACGACACGGACGACGACGACGGCATCGATCCGACTGGAATCGTCATCGCTGTGCCGCCAGCAAACGGCGCGGTGGTGATCAACGGGGACGGCACCGTCGACTATCTGCACGACGGCAGCGAGACCGTCGTCGACGCCTTCGCCTACACGATCTCCGACCTGTCCGGTGCGGTCTCCAATGTAGCCGTAGTGGACGTGACCATCGGAGCGGTCAACAACGCGCCGACCGCCGTCGACGACAACGGCTTGACCATCGAGGGCGGCGGGGTGACCGTCGACCTGGCCGCCAACGACATCGATCCGGACGATGGCATCGATGTGACGAGTATCTCCATCATCACTCCGCCGACCAACGGCGCCCTGGTCGACAACGGCGACGGGAGCTTCGACTACACCCACAATGGCTCGGAGACCAGCGTCGACGTCTTCAGCTACACTATCGACGATTTATCAGGTCTTACCTCGAACATCGCCACTGTCACCATCAACATCAGCCCGGTCAACTCGCCGCCGATCGCCAACGATGACGCCGCCAACCTCGACGAGGGCGCCCTCGAGATCATCGATGTGGCGGCCAACGACACCGACCTGGACTCGTCGCTGAACCTGGCCTCGATCCAGGTGGTGACGCCTCCCATCAACGGCACCTATGTCGTCAACGGCGACGGCACTGTGAGCTACACACACGACGATAGCAACTCGGTGCTGGACAGCTTCACCTACACCATCGAGGACGCCTTCGGTGCGCTCTCCAACCAGGCCACGGTCAGCCTGACCATCAACTCGGTGAACGATGCTCCGGTCGCCAATGACGACTTCGGAAACGTCGACGAGGGCTCGGCCACCAACGTCAACCTCGCCATCAACGACACCGACGTCGACGGCACCATCGATGTGGGATCGGTGGTGATCACTACGCCGCCGACTGCGGGAACCGTGGTGGTGCAGTTCAACGGCACCATGGACTACTTCCACGACGGCTCGGAGGGAGCGGTGGATGTCTTTGGCTATACGATCGACGATAACCTCGGTGCAACCTCGAACGAGGGGACCATCACCATCACCATCAACCCCGTGAACGACGTGCCCACGGCGGTGGATGACATCGGGATCGTGAACGAGGGCGCAATGGCCACCTTCGACCTCGCGATCAACGACATCGACCCCGACGACGGGCTCAACCTCGCCAGCTTGGTCGTCACCAGCCCGCCCACCAACGGCACGATCGTGGTCAACGGCGACGGAACCGTGGACTACACCCACGACGGCTCGGAGACCAGCGCCGACGGCTTCTTGTACACCATCGGTGACATGGCAGGGCAGACCTCGAATACTGGCGCGGTCGTAGTCACCATCAACCCGGTGAACGATCTGCCGGTCGCGGTGGACGACATCGGAAACGTCGATCAGGGTGCCAACCTCAATCTCCTCGTCTCGTTCAACGACAGCGACGGCGACGATGGGCTCGACCTGAACTCCATCCAGATTGTCACCCCGCCGTCCTTTGGAACCGCGGTTCCCCAGCCCCTCGGCGTCATCAGCTACACCCACGACGGCAGCAACAACCTGGTGGACTCATTCACCTACACCATCGACGACAACAGCGGTGCAAGCTCGAACGTAGCCAACGTCGACTTCACCATGAACAGCATTGGCACCCACATGACAGAGCCCTTCGTGCCCACCGACTCACAGGGGCAGTACTGCGACGCCGACGCGCCAGTCAACTACCGCGACTACGGCCTCATGGACTTCGATGCGTGCCAAGATCAGGCCAACCGCACCGGCACGCAGTGGTTCGGAGGCGCGTGGACGGACTTTGCCACGGTGTGGATCGGGGACCAGGATCTGCTCACAAACGCCGTAGTCACCGGCGCCAGCTGGCCGACCGAGGAGCTCCGGGCAAGGGGCAGCCTGATCAGCTGCGTGCTCGGCCAGGTCGAGCACCGGACCGAGGCGACCGCAAACCCCGTCGAGCAGCTCCACACCGACGCGGTAGGCCGAAACTGGCACTTCTGGGACCTCACCAGCCAGACCGTCAGTCAGGCGATGTCCTTTGCCGACGACCGCGGCGCCCGGATCATCAACCCGTCCTCCATCGGGCAGCCAGGGCTTGCCCGCATGACCGCCCCGACGCACTGGTGTCACGCGAGTGCGGAGTTCAACGGTGGCGGAAGCTGCAACAGCGACGCCAGCTGCAACTTCATGGTCGGCTACTACGAGTAGCGCTAGGTCCTTCTGCCGATGAGTACGAGCATTAGCATCGGCAACAGGAGCGCCGTGGGAGCCGGGCTCGAGCTGCAGCCGCAGCCGCCGTCACTCTTGCCACCACCCGCGGTGTCACCGCCGCCGGTGCCAGTATCGTCGGGGCTGTCGCAGTCGTCTGGAACGCCATTGCCGTTTGTATCGACGTTATCGTCGGAGCCAGGGCACGCGTCCACGTCGTCACAGAAGCCGTCGCCGTCCGTGTCGCCAAAGGCATCATTGCCCTCGCACTCGTCACAGGCGTCGGCCACACCGTCGAAGTCCGCGTCCAGGGATTCGTCGCCGCTGGGGCACCCGTCGAGGTCGTCACAGATGCCATCGCCGTCGGAGTCCCCACTGGCGTCGTCACCGATGCAGACATCGCAGCCGTCCGGCACCCCGTCCAGATCGATGTCCATGAAGTCGTCCGAGCCCGCGCAGGTATCGAGATCGTCGCAGTAGCCGTCGCCGTCGGCATCGCCCATGGCATCGTCGCCCATACAGACATCACAGGCGTCGGGAGCGCCATCGAGGTCGGAATCGACAAGGTCGTCGCCGATGGGACAGAGGTCGCAGTCATCCTGAACGGTGTCGCCATCGGAGTCGAGGGCCGAGTCGCAGGTGTCACAGCCCGCTGGAATGGTGTCCCCATCCTCGTCAATGTTGTCGTCGAATCCGATGCAGACATCGCACCCGTCGGCCACCCCGTCGCCGTCTGTGTCCACGGTGTCGTCGGATCCGGTGCAGGCATCGCCGTCATCGCAGACCCCGTCGCCATCGCTGTCGCCCGTCGCATCGTCGCCAGTGCAGAGGTCGCAACCGTCGGGAACCTCGTCCTCATCCGCATCGAGCAGATCATCGAAAGATGGGCAAGCATCGAGATCATCGCAGACAGTGTCGGCGTCCGCATCACCCGCAGCGTCGTCCCCGGCACAGACATCGCAGCCGTCTGGAACGTGATCGGAGTCGTCGTCGGCGAAGTCGTCGGAGCCGGGGCAGATGTCGCCGCTGTCGCAGGTTCCATCCCCATCGCTGTCGATATTGGGCGCACCGAAGCAGTTGTCACAGCCATCCGCAACGCCGTCGCCATCCCCATCGAGTAGGTCGTCGGCACCCGGGCAAACGTCGATGTCATCACAGACGGTGTCGGCATCGGCGTCGCCCAGCGCATCGTCGCCCGTGCAGGCATCACAGCCGTCGGCGACGCCGTCACCATCGCCGTCGAGACGGTCGTCGAAGTTGGGGCATCGATCGCAGTCGTCGGGAGCGCCATCGGCATCGGCATCGCGCAGATCATCGGAACCCGGACACTGGTCGAGGAAGTCGCAGACGCCGTCGGTGTCGGTGTCGATGTCGGGGCCACCGAGGCAGTTGTCGCAGCCGTCGGGCGTGTCGTCGCCATCGACGTCGATGTTGTCGTCGTGGCCCGGACAGCTGTCGCGGTCGTCGCACTTGCCATCGTTGTCGGAGTCGCCGGTCGCGTCGTCGCCAATGCACAGATCACAGCCGTCGGGGATGGCGTCGCGGTCTAGATCGGCGGCGTCATCGGATCCCGGGCAGGCGTCGATACTGTCGCAGACGCCGTCACCATCGGCGTCGAGATTCGGCGTTCCCACACAGTTATCACAGTCGTCTGGCACGCCGTCGAAGTCGTCGTCCAGGGCGTCGTCGGACCCCTCACACTGGTCGACGTCGTCGCAAACCGCGTCGCCGTCGGTATCGCCCGCCAGGTCGTCGCCGTAGCAGACGTCACACAGATCGGGGACGCCGTCGCCGTCTTCGTCGACCGTATCGTCGCCGGCGCAGACATCGAGGTCGTCGCAGACCGTGTCGCCATCGGTGTCGCCCGTGGCATCGTCGCCAAGGCACACATCACAGCCATCGGCAACGCCATCGCCATCGCTGTCGGTGGCATCGTCGAAGCCCGGACAGGCGTCCCCGCTGTCGCAGATCCCGTCGCCGTCGCCGTCGAGGTTGGGCGCCCCCACGCAGTTGTCGCAGTCGTCGGGCACACCGTCCGCGTCGTCGTCGACGCTGTCATCTCCACCCAGACAACGGTCGATGTCATCACAGGTGCCGTCGGGCTCGAAATCTCCGGCGGCGTCGTCGCCGAGACACTGATCACAGCCGTCGGGAACGCCATCGGCGTCGTCATCGGCAAAGTCGTCGAAGTTCGCGCACACATCGAGATCGTCGCAGACCAGGTCGGCATCCGTGTCGCCCGTCGCGTCGTCGCCCAGGCACAGGTCACAGCCGTCGGGAACGGAGTCGCCGTCGCCATCGAGACTGTCGTCGAAGCCCTCACACATGTCACAGGCGTCCGGCACGCTGTCGGTGTCCTCGTCGAAGGCATCGTCGAAGCCCGGGCAGGCGTCGATGTCATTGCAGATCCCGTCGGCATCGCTGTCCAGGGTGGTCTGGTCCCCCGTGCAGCAGCTGTAGGGCACGCGAATCGCCGCCTGGATATTGTCGAGCTCTACCGACAGATAGACCGCCTCGGCATCGGCGATCTTGAAGGCAGCGCCACTGGTATTGGTTCCGTTGAAGTCCGTGACGGCGAAGTCGGCAATGCCGTCGCCATCGACATCCACCGGGTCGTTCGTCGACAGTAGATTCTTGGCCGTTCCAGCGATGTCGGTGGAATCACACGCGTAGAAGAGGGACTCTCCAGACGCTGTGTTCGACCACGTGAAGACGGTGACCCCGAGGTTGTTGATGTCGGCGGCCCGGACATTGACACCCAGGGTGACACCGTCGACCTCATCGGCCTCACGAACCGCGATCACACCGTTGTAGGCGAGGAATTCGTCACTCAATTCCAGACCGTCGGTGTCGCCGGACACAAGGAAGTTCCCAGCACTGTTGATGGACTTGGCGTCGAAGCTGGACCAGTTGTCACCGCCGCCCGTGGGATCGCCCTCGATGAGGACGCGGCTGTAGTCCACGAAGACCACATCGTTCGCACCGAGGGTGGTTGTGGTGCCCTCGGTGATGAAGTGCGCCAAGTCGTCCGAGACGTCGTACTCGCCGAGACTGTTGAGGGCGGCGACCGTGTCCACCCCGTCAACTGCATTCCCGGCGCCGAACAGGCTGACCACGTTCCCCAATGTTGCGTCCGAGCTCCGGAACAGCCTCCAATCCCCGTTCGCGAGCTGTGAAACGACGTGGAGTGTGCCGCCAGGGGTCAAGCTCGGACGACGGAAGGAAGCAAAGGTCGAGCCGACAGGTGTTACATCGCCGACCGTGGCGACAACACCAACATCGGTCTGGATCGCGTCGACCCCAAGGATCCGAGGCTCCCAGACGTAGCCACCGGCATCTGAGAACCCGATTCGATCGTCGGTGTTGCCCCCGATGACCTCACCGAGGGTCGCCGTATAGTGCAGACCACCGTTGTAGAAGAGGAACACGTCACTGGTCGATGTCTGGCCGAGCACCCCCATGTGGCCCCTTCCGTCGACGGTCGGGTAGTACAGCTTGGTGACAGTGCCGATGCCGAGATCATCGCCCACCGAGACCAGCACTTCCACCGCAGTCTGCGCAGCGGCGTCCACGGACAAGAGCAGCAAACAACCAAGCGACCAGCGCATCTATCTCTCCGGACTTGCCCGGAGACCATAACCCGGGATCGACGTACCCAACCATCGCAGGCTCTGGTTGTGCACCTCGAAACTTCACTTTAAGTGACACACTGCGTGCGCCACACCGGACATGATTCTGACCCGGTCGCTGCACAAGCACCGTAGAAACTTCGTTCCTACGGTACATTGTGGTCGACCGGGCGCAGAATCCTACAAACTCCTCTCATAGTCGAAAGATGCGTTTCTTTCCGAGAAGTAGTGGGCGTCTATCAGGACCTCCGATGCCCCGGGCGCGTCCTCGGCATCGAGAACGTCGAGCCGCTCCAAGGCCAGGTGGGTGTCGTCGTTGTACAGCTGGAGCTCGGTCGACTTCTGCAAGGCCAGGGCGTAGGCGGTCTTCGACTTCTCGTATTGGGTGAAGATCCGCTGGTCGATGAACCCGTCGTACTCCACGAGCTGCGACGGCGTGAGATAGGTCGGCCGATCGCTCTCGACGAGCGCCTGCCCCATCTCCTCGTAGGCCTGTCCCATCTTCACGATCGCGGCGATCCCCCACTCTCCTGCGCCGGTCGCGACGATCTCGCCGAAGGTCTTCTCCAGCTGGGTGAGCCCACGCATCTTGTCGAGGAGCAGCTCGTTGAGGAGTGCATTCTGCTCGTCCTCGGACATCGAAGCTTCCAAGCCCACAAGCGCGATCGCGTCGTAGTCCGCATAGGCATCCTCGGCGAGGCGGAACATGGACTCTGCGGCGAACTCGGTGTGAGCGCCGTGCTTGCCTCCCGATGCGAGGTGCTTGCGGTACAGCCTGGAGGTCTCGGCATAGACCGCGGCGGCCTCCGAGGTCTTCCCGAGCTGCTCCAGCGCACGACCGTGATGGATCCTGGCAAAGAAACGGTATTCCGAGGTGAGCTCATCGCCACTCTCGTGGATGCCGCGGAAGGTCGAAGCCGCCCGCTCCCACTTGCCCTGATCTTCGAAGATGCGTCCGATGGTGAGGCGCATGTCCAGCACTCGCTCATCTTCTGGATACGCGTCGATGAACGCCTCATAGTGCGCCAACGACACCTTCCACTCCCCCATCGCGTCGCGGAAGACGGCGCTGATGTGCAGGGCGTCGGCGATGGCTTCCGACTGGTCTTGGTCGTCGCCGAACTCCCGAACCAGGCGCTCGTACCACTCCGCGGCGACCGCGAAGTCGGCGATCTGTTCATAGGCATAGCCCAACGCCGCGAGATGCTGGAAGTAGTAGTCCGTCCTGTCCCCAAAGCGGGAATCCTCGACCAGGATGTGGCGCACCTTCAGCGCATCGTCGAAACGATCGAGTTCGTCGTAATAGACCGCTGCATTGTTTAGGGCCATGGCAGCCTTCTCGGCCTCCGGGAACTCCTCCACCCAAGCGACGAAGGCGTCGGCCGCGGCACCCCTGTCGGCGATCAGCTCGGTCTCGATGCGCTTCAGTCGCGCGTTCTGATAGACGGCGAAGGTGTCCCTCTTGAAGCTCTTCGAGCCCAGTCCTGGCATCTCGAAATAGAACCGCGACCGCTTCTCGAGCTCTTCCCACTGCTCGAGGACAACAAAGACGTCCATCATCAGGTTCGCGGCGAGCTCGGCCTCTCGGGCGGTGGGATCCAAACGGATGACTCGCTCGAAGAGGTCCGCAGCCCGGGGATATTGCTCGGCCTCGTACAGCTTGTGACCCGTCCCGTAGAGGATGCTCCCAACGTCCTTTCCGTTCGGGAAGTGGACGGCGTATTGCTCGGCGGCATCGACATACCGCCCCAGGTCGTCGAGCTCGTCGGCCGCAAACAGGGCGTTGCGGGCTGACTCCTCGCTGTACTTGCCCGTCGGATCGATGGCGACCACCTCGCGGTATTCGTCGTAGGCCTCTTCGAACAGCGCCAGGTCGTAGAGGAGCTCGGCATAGGCGTGGTGCACGTCGTAGCGGTGGATGTCAGCTGGATAGGCCGTCAGCCAGGTTCCGTACAAGTGGCGGGCATGGGCCTGGAATGCGGAGGGATCCCGCCTTGCCTTGACCTGCTTCCGCGCCCGCTCGTGGTAGCTCCAGGCACCGTCGCGAACGGCCCGCTCGATGCGACTGTCGGCATCTGCAACGACGCTTTCCTCCCTGGAGGCACGCCAGGCAGCGCCGGGTCCATAGTCCTCCACAAACCGGTCGAGCTCGGCGACATAGCGCTCGTGGTCGTCGAGACGTCGATAGGCCCGCACGATCTCGTGGTGGAACTCCACAGCCCGATCCGTGCTCGGGTTCTCCAGGATCAACTTTCGGTACAGGATGGCGGCCTTCAGGTACTCACCGCGGTCGGCCAGCAGCAGAGCCCCCCGCTCCATCGCAGCGGGGATCAGGTCCATTCGCCCGATCCCTGTGAAGAGGATGATGGCTCCCTCCACGTCGTCGTTGTCTGTGTAGAACTGCACCAAGTCTCTTACGGAATCCTCTTCGAGGGCGAGGGGATCGCCAGTGGCCCGCGCGAGGTCGTACACCCGTCTCAGCGTGATGATGCCGGCGTCGAGATCGCCCACATTGTATTGACTCCAAGCAAGCATATACAGGGAATACGCATACTTATCGTGCTCAGGAAACTGGCTCGCCTTCTGGTAGGCGCGCAGAGCCTTGAAGGCCATGTTCTCGTCGAAGTAGCGCTCGCCGATGAGGATGTAGGCGTCGGGCGCGAACACCGACTCCGGATAGGTGCGGACGAGGATCTTCCGGTTCTCCAGGGCCTTGTCGAGCTCGCCGAGATCGGCCTGGACCGCGGCCAGGAAGAACACCGCCTCGTCGGCGCGGGCGTACCGCGGGTAGCCGGTGACGACCATTTGATAGAGACCGGCGGCCTTTTCCCAGACGGGAGTGGACTCGCGGTAGTCGGCCTTCAACAAGTTTTCGTCGCAGTCCGAGTCATCGAAGCAGCGTTCATAGTCCTGGTCAAATCGATATTCCTCGATCAACCGATAGTCTCGGCCGTTGGCGTACAGCAGCTCGGCCAGCCGGAAGAGCAGCTCGGCCCGCTGCTCGCCCTCCGTCTTGGAGACAAGCACCTTGAGCCGGGCCATCGAGGGCTGCCGGTTTTGCACTCGGTCCATGGCCTGGCTCGCGTCCGTGACCTCCTCCTGCCCGAAGTTCACATTCCGACGCGGACCTTTTGGACCCGCCGCCAACGCCGAGCTCGACAACAGAGCTAGACCCAGACAAACCGCTACACATCGCAAACCAACTGACATGGCAAACCCCGCACTCGCTTTGCACGGCATTGACAAGCCGATTCGAGCGCGGTTCCAGAGACCTCGAAAATCGGAGCGACTAGCCGACGAAGATTGCCCAGAGCACGATGACGACGATGAACAACAAGGTGGCAGCGACCACTCCGCCAAACACCAAGAAGAACATCGCACTCCAGACCAGGCCCCAGAACCACCTGGAGACCCCCTTCTTTGCGGCGCCGGCGAAGCTGTCCCGGTGCCCGGGAACGAGCGGATGCAGGAACTTCGGCAGTCGGGCGTACATCTCCTTGCGGAGACGCTTCATCATCATGTTGCCAGCCTCGTTCTTGGCCTTCTCCTTCAGGGAGGCGGCGGCGGACTCCATCGGTGTGGCGACTTGTTCCATTTCAATCTCCTGATGAAACAAGCATAGGACGTGGGGAGCGGCGGGCTCCTTAAACGAACTCCTCCAGGCTTAAAACCCGTGACGGCCGGAGAGTCGTGGAGCTGGTGCGATATCTGGATACCAGCCCCGGAGCTCCCTCACGCGACCCCTACCCCTGCTCCTGTTGTGCGCATGTGCCGCAGATCCACCCGAACGTCGCCCGCGCATCGCGATGGATAGCGCCCACGAGAACCGACATACGATGGGCGGCAGTTACGGCCCTCTGACAGACCTCCTGCGGGGGGAGGACTACCGCGTCAGCAGCATCGTCACGGCCTTCGACAGTAGGGTTCTTCGGCGATTTGACGTCCTGGTGGTGTCGGGCCCGAGGGCAGAGGCGCCCTTCTCCGCCGAGGAAGTACAAGCCGTCCACGAGTGGGTAAAAGGAGGGGGCTCCCTGCTCTTGACAGCGGATCATTTCCCCTACTCCGCTCCGGCGAGTGTCCTCGCCGCGCCGTTCGGCATCGAAATCACGGATTTGTCCGTTTATACCACCGACAATCAGACCTCCTTTCCCTTCGCCGAGCTGGGTGGGCACGAGGTCACTCGCGGTCTTGAATCGGTCTGGGTCTTCTTCGGCGTCGCCGTGGATTTCCCATCCAGCGCCGTTCAGCTATTGCCATGCGATACGACGCACGAGGCTTCTCCGCGTGGCGTTCCACCTGGAGTTTCCGCCGACGGACTCACCATGGCGGGGGTCTTGGAGGTCGGGGCTGGGCGCGTCGCTGTCCTCGGAGAATCGGGGATGATCAGCTGCCAAGAGATGGCGAACGGTGAATCCTATGGCTTCTGCGCCGAGGGTGCCGAAGACAACGTGCTCTTCACGCTTCAGCTGTTCGAGTGGCTCGCCGGCTGAACCGGATTTGCTATCCTGCTCGGAGGAGGACCGAGCCTGCCAGAACACGCTGCAATCGAGGTGAAGGGGGTCTCGAAGAGCTTCGGCCAGGTCAGAGCGGTCAAGGGCCTCGATCTTGTCGTTCGCCGCGGCGGGATCTATGGGCTGCTCGGCCCAAACGGCTCCGGAAAGACCACCACAATGCGCATGGTGCTCTCCATTCTTATGCCGGACGAAGGCGCGATTCGCGTGCTCGGGTACGACCGTGTAGCAGAGGGCAAGCACCGCATTGGCTACTTGCCCGAGGATCGCGGCCTGTACAAGAACATGCGCGTCGGCACCTTCCTCAGCTACATGGCCAGGCTGCGAGGCGTGCCGGGCACTGGACTTCAGAAGTCGATTATCGGCTGGCTCGAGCGCGTGGATCTCGCCGACAAATACAAGGAGAAGTGTGGCGCCCTCAGCCGAGGTCAGCAACAGCGCGTTCAGACCATTGCCGCACTGCTCCACGAGCCAGATCTGCTCATCCTCGACGAGCCCTTCAGCGGTTTGGATCCGGTGAATCGACGTGTTCTCGCTGAGATCTTCGCCGAGCAACACGCTCGCGGATGCACGCTGATCCTGTCGACCCACATGATGCAGCACGCCGAAGAGGTCTGTGATCACATCGTCATGATGGACCGCGGCGAGAAGGTCCTCGATGCGCCGCTGGCCGAGGTCCACGGACGGGCGGGGTCGGGGACATTGGTCTGTGAGCCCACTGATCCCGCTCTCGACGTCTCTGTGCTGGAGGCCCTCGACGGCGTCGCTGCGGTGAAGCGAGACCGAGCGTTCCTACGAATCGGGCTCCAGCCGGAGGCAGATCCGAGTGCCGTCCTGGCACGGGTGGCCCAGGCGCGGCCCATGGCTCGGGTCGAGGTCGAGCGGCCCTCCCTGGAGGAGACGTTCGTCAGGATCGTGCAGGATCGAGGCGGCGTATCATGATCCGGCGCATCCTGCTGGTGGCCTGGATGGAGCTCCGAGCGACCCTCGTTACCCGCGCTTTCATCGTGATGGTGCTGACCCCTGTCATCGCATTGGTGGTGGCACCGCTGATCATCGCGCCCGTCGTACTGCTCGGCACGCTCACCGAAGACAGCGAGGCGCCCGAAGTTGCCGTGCCGAGGGTCGAGATCCAGAACGCGAGCGAACCCTTGCTAGAGTCGCTGCAGACCCAGCTCCAGGACCAGTGGGAGGTGGTTTCGATCGCTTCTGGCGACGACGCCCCCTCCCTGTACGAGGGCGATGCGACCGCCCGGATCGCCCTGGGCCAACAGGCGCTGAGCGAGGGCGCCTACACAATCCAGAAGCGCATGACCAGTGACCGCAACCAGCGCGACATCGAGGTCTTGCACACGGCAGTCAAGGGAGTCCTCGGCGAGGCGAGGGTCATCGACGCCGGGCTCTCCCCTGACGTGGCTCGGCAAGCCCTGACCGTCCGAGGTTCTGAGGAAACATCCGACCCGACCCCCGAGGAGGCCTTGGCACTCTTCGCCAACTTCGCCGAGTATCTCGTACCGAGCGGCGTGCTGTTCATGATGTTCGGTGCGCTCTCCATGGCGGGGCAGGGCCTGCTCACCTCGACCCTCGAGGAGAAGAGCACTCGCGTTGCCGAGGTGCTGCTCGGCGCACTCTCACCGGTGGAGCTGCTCACCGGCAAGATCCTCGGACAGCTCGGCGTGAGCCTGATCTTCGCCATGGTCTGGGGCGGCCCATCGCTTCTTGGACTGGCCTGGTTCGGCTCCTACTACCTGGGGCCGCTGACGGTGCTCTATCTGTTCGGGTTCATCGGCATCGCGTCGGTCTCCTGGGCGGCGGTCATGGGTGGCATCGGTAGCGCAGTGAACGACCTGACCGAGGCGCAGCATCTGCTCGCTCCGCTCTTCATGGTCATGATGCTCTTCTTTCTCCCGGCGCTCTTCGCCATCGCCCGGCCGGACTCGGGGTTCATTGTCGCCGCGAGCCTGATCCCTCCCAGCAGCACAACGGTGATGGCGGCGCGGCTGACATCTTCGATTCCTCCCCCGTTCTGGCAGGTCTGGATATCGCTGCTCTCGTCGGGCGCATTCGCCGTCGCCCTGCTCTGGGCCGCAGGTCGACTATTCAGGATTGGGCTCCTCTTGAGTGGGTCGCCTCCGAACGTTCGCACCTTGATCCGGTGGATCCTCACCTCCTGATTCGGCCCTCACGTTCACCGACTTCCCGACCACGGCCGGCCCGAGCCTACCCGGTTTCAAACCCTGTGTATCGCGTGACGCTGACTTCGAGTGCCGACCCTCGCGCCGCTGTCGACAACCCCTCCAGCGCGACTAATCCGGATCGCGCCCCATGCTCGGAATGCAGCGTCGTCAGAGCCCGTCGTCAAAGCCCATCGTTGTAGCGAGAGATAGCCTTGCGCTTCCCTCCGCCACCGACGACCAACAGCGGCACGCCTCCCGCCCCGAGCACGCCGCCGATGATGAGCGGCACCGGACTCTTTGGAATCTCACAGCGTGGCGGAGGCCCTTTCACGACGCGACGGTGCTCACAGAGCGGGTCGAAGCGAGGGGGCCCGAGCTCGCGGACCACACCCATTCCGATGATCGCGGCACCGCTGGCGATGGAGGTCCAGCCGATGGCACTCAACACGGTGCTGGTGCCGAGCGCTCCGCGGGCTTGGTCGTTTGTGACCACCAGCGGACGCACCTCGGCAAAGTCCAAGGATTCCCCTTGCCACTGGACGGAGCCTCCTCCCCAGGCCATCGGCTTGGATGGAGAGTCGATGGTGCGTGCGCCGCTGGAGGTGAGCAGGGTCCAGCGGTCCCCAACATGAACCTCCCGGTCGGCGCCGCCAAAGCCATACTTCCCCGACGGGAGCATGCCCCGGTAGAAACCCTGGTCGTCGAGCTGGTTGTTGGCTACCTCGATAGACCGGCGTTGATCCTCGGCAAATGGGGCAACGGCGGGCTCGAGGACCGCGGGCTTGGCAACCGCGCCGAGGACTACGACGCGACCAAAGGTCTGATCGATGGAACGGAGCTGATCGGAGACGTCCTGGGAGGCCTGGAGGGCCTCTGCACCCTGTAGGCGCCGGTGGGTCTCGAGCATGTCGCCACGCTGGCGAGCGGCCTGGGAGGCGTAGATCCAGGTCTCATAGGTGGGTTCGGCGCCACGTTCTTCGAGATCTGCGAACGCGCGCTCTACGCCGCCCCAGGTGTTTCGCTTGGCGAGGTGGCGGATCTCCTCCTCGAGACGGTCGGCCTCGGCGTCCTCGGCAGCGGCGGGAGCGGTCCACAACAGCGCGATCAGGGCGCAGACAATGGGCTTGCTCGTCAACAGGACTCTCCGGGTCGGGCACAACCATACTCCGGTCTAGTCCGGAGACGGTAGGCCTCGAAGGGTGGTCTCGATGAGCCAGCGATAGCTCGCCTCGGTGCTCAGGTCGAGCTGGAACTGCCCGGCCGCCTCCAGCAGGACAAAGCCATGCATGGCAGCGCGGAGGCCACGAATGGCGTGGGTCGCATCGTCGCCCTCGATGCCGAGCTGGCCGAGAGGTCGCCGAAACAGATCGAGCACGCGGTGGGCGACGACGGCAAACTCCGGGTCGTCGTGATTGGGCCGAGCGCGGGACATAACGGCGTAGATTGCCGTGTTTTCCAGGACCCAAGACCGGATGGCCAGGGCGAGTCCGAGCAAGACCTCGCGGGGTACATACACGTCGCGGATGGCGTCTTCGAGGGCGGTCGCGAGCTGCCGGTTGCCCTCGACCATCACCGCGAAGTTGAGGTCGTCGATGTTGCGAACGTGATTGTAGAGCGACGGCGGCTTGATGCCCATTCGACGGGCGACCGACGCCAGGCTCAGCGTGTCGGTCCCCTCTTCCAGGCACGAGATGGCGGCGGCGACGACCTGAGCCCGATCAAACGAAGGCCCCTTTCTACGCGGCACAAGACCTCCTCTTCGCGAACTCGATGAGCAGATCGGCCGTCTGGACGGGATGCTCGGCTTGGGGGTAGTGACCACAGGCTTCAAGCACCGAAACACAGGTTTGTCCGCCAAGAAGTTCTGCGACCGTCTCACCCTCGGCGCGGGGATCGGAATAGTCGGGGTCTTGGGCGCCCATGACGACCAGCGCCGGAGCGGTGACCTGGGAGAGTCGTTGTGCAACTGGGGTCTTCGAGGCTCGCATCATCGCCCGTAGAGCGGCCAGCCGACCGGGCTCTCGGACCTCGGCCAGGAGCTTCGGCTCCTCGGTGCCGTGGTCTGCGGGCTCGTTGGTGAACAGGGTCCGGCGATACTGGCCCCACACCCACGCGCCCCACAGGTTGGCGAAGAGCAAGGGCACCAGTGGTCGCATCCACCGGTCCGCGGGCATGTCGCGCACAAAAGGGTTTAGCAGTACGATCCTTGCGATTCTCTCTGGAGCCACCGCCGCCGCCCAGGACACGGAGGCCCCGGAGATGGAGTTGCCAACCAAGACCGCGTCGCGAAGATCCTCTTGCTGAAGCAAGGCGACGATGTCATCGCCGATGTCGCTGGCGCTATAGGCGGAGAACCCGACGTCGGACGCGCCGTGCCCGCGCAGATCCATCGTGTACACGGTGTAGCCAGCGGCGACGAGGAGAGGAGCAAGATGGCGATAGGAGCGCCGGTTCTCGCCGATGCCTGGCACGAGCACGAACGGCTGATGACCTGGGCCTCTCACGTCGTAGGCGACGCGTTTCCCGGAGCGATTCACGGAGTGGATGGGCGTCTCGAGCATCTTGGGCTCCTTGTATCGAGTGGCGTTTTTCTAATATGTATAGTTTATAAACTATGATGATTAGTTTGCCAAGGAAGATCAAGAAACCGAGCTGGCTTCATGTAGAGTCCGGGAGGAGAAACCCAATGCGTACCTGCCTCCTCGTGCTCTTGATCTCTTGTGGCGGCAAGACCGAGCCCGCCGATAGCGCTCTCGTCACCGACGAGACGGACTCCGACACCGACACCGATGCGGACACGGACGCCGATACAGACGCCGATACAGACGCCGACACGGACGCCGATACAGACGCCGATACGGACGCCGATACGGACGCCGATACAGACACGGATACAGACACAGACACCCAGGGCACCCTCGCCGTGGGGGATCCGTGCACCGACGATAGCGACTGTCAGACCGGCGTATGCTGGGACTTCTCCGACTACGACCCGTTCTGTTTCGGAGCTGTCTGCTCGGCCCACTGCATCTATGACCAGGACTGCATCGCCGCCTTCACGGCTATTGGCGCGCCCAACCCCCAGGCCGCCTCCTGTGGCGGCGACGGGCGCTGTGATCCCGTCTCGACCGGCGTCGGCGCATTTGCCTGCGCCCGGTGAACCCAGGCCCTACTGCGGGTTGATGTCGATGGTGTAGTCGCTCGGGCCCTGCGCGAGGTCAAAGGGCTCGACATGCACCTGATACAGCTCTCCCGCCACGAAGGTCGCTAGCATGACCTCGGGATTGTAGGAGGTATACCCACAATACGGGCACAGATCGATTCGGACGGCGGGGCTGCAGGGCGTGACCGGATCGGCGATGGCGTCGCACTGATAGATGTAGACGTCGATGTCGTTGAGGTCTCCCCAGATCATCCTGATCTCGAAGGCGCCGCTCTGGTTGGGCGTGAACTCAAAGCGATCGGCGTCGGCCACATCGGTTGCAGTGCTGCACCAGGAGGCGGGCAGATCGATCGCTCCGAGGGCCTCGGGCTCGGCGAGGGGTTCGGCGATGGTTCCGAGTCCGGACTTCACGAAGGTGCTGTCGAGGGGCTCGCTTTGATTGGTCGCTAGATCCTCGATCACCATGGTCCAGCTCTCGTCGATGGGCTCACAACCGGGCGGAAGCGGTAGCAGCAGAGTCGATGTGCCAAACTGATCCCAGTCGAGTTCGGGGAGGGCGCCCGGGATCGAGAAGCTCGTCGTCACCTGATCCTTGTCGGTCATGTGGATCTGACCACCGAGCAGGTCGGGTTCGGCATCCGAAACCGTGAACTCCGCGACCAGATCGACGCCGTTGGTGCCGAGATCGAAGCTAAGCAGGAGGGGGGCGCTGCCATTCGTTGTGGTGTCGGTGTCGGAGGTGTCGGTCACGGTGTCGGTGTCGGCACTGTCGTCGTTGCCACCGACGTTGCTGTAGTCGGGGGGGCCGAACACAAACGGACAGCCGGCGAGCAGCAACGACAGAAACGGGAATAGCGTGCGGCTCATCGCCCTCCTCCCAGGAAACCGGTCACGGTAACCCCAACCCCGGCACCAAGGCTGCCGATGGAAGCGATCGTCAGCGCATTAGCCGCCGCGTGGGTGGCGTCGATCTTCTCCCTGTTGCCCTCTTCTACGGCCGAGTTGTAGGCGCCGCGGGTGGCCAGCGCAGTACCGTACAGTCCGGCGGAGGCCACACCCATGCCAATGCCGACGACCTTGAGGACGGTCTTTGCCCCACCGGAAGGCGCCACGACGACGGGGGCTGGCGCCTCCTTGAGGGGGTAGGCTGGCACGGGTCTCCCAACGGCGAGGTAGGCCGTCTGTGCAAGTGACCCACTGTCCTCGAAGCGCTGGAAGATGAAGGGGCGTCCGGATGGCGCGTCCATGGTCCGCTTTCCGTCGACGTTCAGCCAACCCTCGGCGGGCTCTTTGAGCGCAAAGGTATCATTGCTGGCGAACTGTCGAGCCGCCTCGAAGTTCTCGCGCAGCGGATGCCCCTCCGGTGCAATGGCGTCGGAGAGCACATACCCGGGTTGAGTGGCCTGCACGGCGGCAAAATGGAGCTTCGTTGCCGCACTATCGTCGGCAAAGAAGGAGGAGAGGGCGTTCAAGCGATGGTATCCCGCCGCCTCGATGGGGGTCAGGGTGTCCTCCATGCAGCCCATGGCCTCGGCTGCGGCGAACACCGAGCCCTCGAATTGGTCAGGCTCCATCTCGGAAAACGCGGTCTCAGCGTCTTCGATGGCCTGCTGCAGCGACGGCAGGTCACATCCGGCAAAGGCAATCGATGACAGGAACAACGGCAACATTCGGGGCTCCCGGGGCCTGTGCACGCTAACAGAGGGTGGGTGTGGGTCGCTACTTGTTCTGGCACCGCTTGAAAGCGCTCATGCACTTCAGCGTTGCGGTGGCACCGCCAGTCACCGTGAGGCGGCCAGCGTGGACTTCCTTGCCGCCGAAGATCGCCTGTACCTCGTAGGAGCCCGCTGGGACGGAACCGGCCTCGAACCGCCCACCCGGCCCGGTGAACCAGACGCTCTCGGCGTCGCCGGTGACCACGACTGTGCCGCTCTCAGCAGGTGGCTCCGGCGCGGGTGCCGGAACGGGAGCGGGTGGGGTCGGCGCCGGCGCAGGCCTCACCTCGGCCGGGGCGTCTGGCTCGGGCACTTCGGGCTCGTCGGGCTCCTCGCCGTCAGGGCCTTCGACCGGTTCTTCGATGGGTTCTTCAGCCTCTGGGGTCGCCCCGACGAGGGTCGGGGGCGCCTGGGGCTGTTCGGCTCCGCGCAACAGAACAAAGCTACCGCCGACCCCAAGAGCCGCGAGGAGCGCGCCGCCCCCGACGACGATCAGCACCGTCAGGACCGCGGCGACGCCGAAAATCAGCCCACGGTTGCTCTTCCTCGGCGCTGGGACGGGCACATCGCTCACCAGGAGAGGGATCCCGTGGATGGTCTCCGTGAGTTGTGTGCCAACCAGATCGTCGGGATCGATGGTGCTGGCGTGGGGCACGTTGGCCTTGGACCAGTCGCGCAGATCGGATCCGACGCCTTCGGAGCGCAGGGCTCGGCAGCGCTTCTCCACCTCTCGCGCGCTCGGCCGATCCTCCGGCTCCATCTGCCGCATGTGAATCCCGAGCTCGATCACGGACTGACGGTAGGGGTCGGGATCTGGAGCCAGTTTCCTCGAGGGTTTTGGCCGATGTCCGGTGACCAGCTCGTGCAGCACCACCCCGAGGGAGTACACGTCGCCACGGTCCCCTTCTTCGCCCTCGAGGCGCTCGGGGGCAATGTAGCCCCTGGTTCCGCCAATGTGATCCGTTGTCCGCGCTTCACGCCCTCCAAAGGAGGCTTTGGCGATGCCGAAGTCGAGCACCTTGACCTGGCCATTGGGGGTGACCTGGATGTTCGCGGGCTTGATGTCCCGGTGCAGAAGATGCAGGGGCTCGCCGTCGGTGCCCAGATGGGTCCACAGATTATCAAGCGTTCTAGCGACCTCTTCGATGATCTCCAACGCCACGATGATCGGCAACGACCCGAGCTTTTCGAGAAGGCGGCTGCAGTCGGCGCCGTCGACGAACTCCATGACCACCGCCCAGCGGCCCCCGAGTCGGGTCGGCGGATCGACGCTGACGATGTTGCGATCTCGAAGCAGCCCAAGGATCCGCGCCTCGTCCCGGAAGCGCGAGAGCACCTCGTCGTCTGGGTCTTCGTCGCTTAGCAGCTTGATAGCGACGTCCTTGACGAAGCCCTCGCCTCCGTCGAGACGCCCGCGGTACACGGTCCCGAACCCGCCGCGGCCCAGGATCCCAGTGATGTGGTAGCGCCGAATGTCTACGCTGCGGCTGCTGGTGGTCCCGGTCTCCGACAAGTGGCGCACTCCCTGCGCCGAGAATCTACCAGATGGACGGCAACGACCTGCCCAGCCGCCGCTCGACTCGCCGGCGACGGTCGGCACGGCGCGCGGCGGCAAGCCTTGTCAGCGCCTCCTGCATCGCGCCGTGAACCCGCGCATGGCAGGCCTCCACATAGGGATTGTCCGACGCCGCCTCTTCCCCTTCGCGATCGAAGTGGATCGGCTCAAGGAACTCCATAAAGAACCGGGTTGGCAGTGGAATATATGGAGGTGGAGGCCCAACCGTCACACCCCACGGAATGGTCAGGGAGATCGGCCACACCTCGGTGCGGAAGATGTACTTCAGCCCGAGCAGGCGAGCGAGCCAGCGGCCGTCATCGAGGGTGATCAGCGTGGAATGTGCCCCCGCCGTGACCACCGGGACGATGGGAACTCCCTCGCGCAGTGCGAGGCGAATGTATCCGCGACGCCGGCCGAAGACGACGCGGTCCCGATCCCGGAAAGCGCGCATAGAATCGATATCACCGCCCGGATAGACCAAGACGTTACGCCCGTTGCTGAAGAGGCGATGGGCGTTGTGGTGAGACGCACGCACCGCCCCCATGGGCACCAATAGCTGGTGAAAGAAGGGCACCATCAGGCTGACTTCATGGCCGAGACCATAGGGCAGCGCATCGATCCCATGGGCCCGGTAGAGCTCGCGACAGAGCACAAAGGAATCCGGAGTCAGGGTCGCCGAGTTGTGGTTCGCCACGTACAGGGCCGGGGCGGCCGGAACCCGCTCTACACCGCTGACGTCCGGACGAAACCAGCGTTCCATGAACGGATCGAGGCGCTCGAGCACACGGACAATCTTCGACTCATCGCGGTTGTCGATGCTGTCCAGATCGTACCAAACCATGCTCTAGTGGCTCGGTCCGATGCACCGACGTGGGTGCGCAGAGGCCGAATAACACAGGGCCTGGGCGAGCTCGGGATCGGTTCCGGCGGCCTCGGTCCACGACACCCATTCCTCTGCAGACTCGGCGGCGGCGACGCGGGCTGGCTCGGCGTGCTCGCTCGTCTTCCCAGAGGTGAGGCGCTCGAGCTCGATCGTCTGCCAGCGCAGGTTCAGGGCGATGGCTCTCACGCGGTGCATCTGGTCGGTGAGCTCTACGAAGGCCGGGCCGTACATCTCACTGCGGGCCTCTTCCATCGCTAGCTCTGCCCACTCGATGGCCTCGTCGGCGCGGTCGGCACCCAGGGCGAGGAGGTGAACACTGAACGCCGCCGTGAGCAGCGGATCGGCGTCGCGGAGATCCCCGAGCCGCTCCATGTCGTCGATGGAGAAAGACAGTGGCGGCAGCGGAATATCGTCAGGACCGCTCCGCGGGAACAGATCGTCGCGACAGCTGGCATCCACCTCGGACATGAGCTCGAGAGTCACGACCACCACATTGCGCCGCGGGCGGAGATCGTAGCGGAAGATCCGGGACACGTAGCCCGCCGCCGAGACGTCGAAGAGGAACTCCTGGCCGCCGGCAAAAGGCAGCTCGACCGGACCATCCATCGGATAGAGAGCTGTCGAAGTCCACTCGCCGGTGTCGCGGTTCACCGAGTGTCGGAGCTCCTCGACTGGCGTGCGGATGGACGCCCCTGGAACGGGTGCCCCAGCAGTGTCAACGACGCGGATGGTGAGCGGGATGCCTGGGCCATCGGCTGCGGCAAACGAAGTACTGGACGCGAGGAGAAACGCCGCACTGAAAAGTCGCACTGTGTGCATGGGATCTCCGTGCAGAGCGTGGCCGACAATACCTCAGGATTGAGATCGGCCGCAGCACATCTCAGACCCGGCGGCGACCCAGGCCAACCAAAACCGAGGCCAGGATCCACAGTCCAGTCGGCGCACTGGGAACCACGCTGCAGCCCTGTCCCTCTTCGTCGGCAATACCGTCGTCTTCGAGGACAACATCGATGGGCTCGCCGAGTTTGCCGGCCAGATCCATCGGCGTGACCGCGACGGTGAACTCGCCTCATCGATCCAGGTGAGGCTCAGGGAGGGTCCGTGCCAGGCCACGTCGGGAAGGCCGAGGCCACTGGGCAGGTCACCGGCCACGAGCTCGAGCTGACGAGGGAGCAAGCGAGCGCAGATGACGCGGAGAGAAGTCCCATAGAATGAACATGTGATCTCCGACCGTGCCCCGGCTGGGTGAACTATACCCGGGAACTCGGTCCTAGAAGATGTCGAGCATCAGCTCGTAGTCCCCGCAAGGTCCCTCGTAGCAGTCGAGGATCAGGAACACATCCTGCACGCCTCCGGTGAGATTGACATAGGACAGCGTCTCGGTATCTCCAACGCCAACCCCATCGAGTCCCGCCAGGCAAGAGCCCGAGTCGCTGCAGTCGCTCAGCACATAGATCGAGGCGTCGGCGGCCGGTTGGGTATAGGCCGCCAAGATCGTCTCGCTCGCCTGTAGCTGGATGGGGATCATCGACTCGCCGCCGTTCGCCTGCCAACCGGTGCAGGGACTGAAACCAATGGGAAAGGTCAGATCGTTGGCCAGGCCGGTGTTCGAACCGGGCTCGATATAGAAGGCGCCCGTGGTCCAGACCGGTGCTCCCTGGGCAGTCGCGCAGTCGTCACTCAGGATGGTGGGCGCCGCCGGGATGGGCTCGATGATCAGGCTGGCGTCGAAGCTGCCGCAGCCCCCTCCGGTGTTGCAGTCCAAGACCAGATAGGCCGTCTGTGGGCTTCCACTGGTGTTCTCCCACACCAACGTCTCCGGCAGAAACGGCAGGCGGTCGTCGACCCCAGCCAGGCAGGTCGCGGCATCGTCGCACTGAGAGACCAGGTACATCGAGGCGTCTGCGCTGTTGGTGTAGTGGGCCACGAGCCGCTCGCCGTCGTTGACCTCCACCAGGACCACGCCATCGGCCTCGGCAGCGCCGCTACCGGTGCAGCTAGGCCCGGGCACAGCCGGATCGGTGTGGTCCACAAACCCAGCTAGATCGCCGTTGAAATCGTAGACGCCCTGGGTGAGTGCGGGCACGGAATCGGCCAGGACACAGGTATCCACGACCGCGACAAGCACGTCATCCAGCGGGTCCAGCGCGTCGGTCAGGTCGAAGAGCAGCTCCTTGCCGTCGGTCGCTCCCCCGCCGTCGGTGTCGGGAAGGGTCGGATCGGTCAGGTAGACCGTCACTTCGTCGCCATCGGAGAGCCAGTCGCCGTCGGTGTCGGGGTTGAGCGGATCGGTGGCGTAGACCGTGAACTCGTCCCCGTCGTTGAGGCCGTCGGCATCGGTGTCGGGGTCGCCGGGGTCGGTGCCGTGGACCAGCTCCAGGAAGTCCGAGAGGCCGTCTCCGTCAGCGTCCGGAGCGGGAGCACCGTCGTCGGAGTAGTCGAGCGGATCCGTGCCGTCGGCGAGCTCGTCGAAGTCGTTCACGCCGCCGTAGTCAGTGTCGGGGTTGAGCGGATCGGTGTTCCAGAGGTTGACCTCGGCACCGTCGTCGAGCAGGTCGCCGTCGGTATCCAAGTTGTGGGGATCGGTGTTGTGCACCAGCACCTCGTCGCCGTCGGTGAGGCCGTCGTTGTCGGTGTCCGGATCCAGGGGCTCGGTGAACCAGACCAACACCTCGTCGGAATCGGAGAGCCCGTCCCAGTCACTGTCGGCGTTGAAGGGGTCGGTCCCGTAGATGTTCTCTTCGTCGTAGTCCGTCAGTCCATCCCCATCCCAGTCTGGGGCCAGCACATTGTCGTCCGACGGATCGAGCGGGTCGGTGCCAGCGTTGACCTCTGGGCCGTCATCGACGCCGCCACCGTCCGTGTCGGGACTGAAGGGGTCGGTGTAGTACACGTTGACCTCGTCTCCGTCGCTCAGCCCGTCGCCGTCGGTGTCGGGATTGTTGGGATCGGTGCCGTAGACGTTGATCTCGAGGTAGTTGCTCAGCCCGTCGCCGTCCGTGTCGATGATCGCTGTACAGTGTCGG
>PJEL010000481.1_pt1 | contig 46640 bp, 59 predicted proteins | sample 1853271 | NCBI WGS metagenome assembly PJEL01 (sample SAMN08108733, study PRJNA415343) | Invertebrate metagenome, whole genome shotgun sequencing project. | host: Globobulimina | place: Sweden: Gullmar Fjord | collected 2015-08
TAGCATGTACAAGATGCCATTCACCAGCAACAAAGTCCGTTGTACCACTACTATTATTTGATCCAAAGAAGGCTAATTGTGCCTCATCTCCATCTAACCCAACTGCAAAAACACCAAACACAGTATTAGAGCCATAAGAAAACACTGTTTTACGCCCAGCAGCAACTGTAGATGGTTTACACCAGAACTCAACAGTCCTTGCCGCTGCACCCGTTGGATAACTTGCAGGTGGAGTGTAGTCCCATCCCTGAGAAGCTGCCAATAACACACCTGAACCGTATTTCCCATAAGTTGAACTTGTTATCGGTGCCCCTACAACTGTAGCTGTGATAAATCCTGAAGCCCTATCATATTGATGTTGTGCTGAACCGTATTCAGCAAATGGGAAATCCATTACTAAATGTGAGTTATCTCCATATGCTTCCTGTTGTAGAGCACCACTTATTGTTGTCCCATCATTATTTAATAATATTGTACTATTCCCGTCAGGACTTGTGAAAGTACTACCGCTTGGTATTATATTTACCCTGTTACGTGTACCATCCTTTACGGTGAAATTTCCATTTACTTCAAGATTATTTGCAAATTCATTTAAAGGTGCCCATCTACCCGCAGATAAATTAGTTGCAAAATCACCCGTTTGGGTTCCCGTTTCTTTTGCGACATAGATTTTCCTTTGATAGATTACCCAATCAACCCCCATCGTAAAGGAATATGCATTATCAACAGACCAGTCAAAAGAGACAAGTTGCAACATGTCGTCTTCCCTTGTTGCCGATGCATCTACAGCAAACCAAGGGGCTGTCCCGGCAATATTAGTTTTGAGCTTAAATGCGTTTGCACTTTCTATCCTGAAAAAATAAATAGAATTTTGTTCAATCTGGATATGGCCATTTGTTAGTAGTATGTCTTCAGAATTTGGAGTGAAATCTGAGGTTGGATATGTTTGATTAAAAACACGTGGCCCGGTATCGCTTGTCCCTTCAAATACTTGTATTCTTGTGGGGGAGGTTGAGATCGTGTCGCCTGTTTGGAAATACGCTTTTGCAATTGCGGAGGCATTTGTGGTTGGAAAAAGAAATTCAAATTTAGTTCCAAAGAATTCGCCCGTATTGTCCGGCTGAATTACCTCTCTCTCGCTGAATGCGTACGCATCAATAATGCGTGCATCTGAAGATGTCACGCCATCGCTGAAAACACTGTGCGCGTGTAAGTGTAGATGATTTGGGATCACGTCTTCAGTTGCGACATGATGTCCAAAAGCGGCCAATCCAACTCGTTCACCTAGTTTTATCGTCCCTGTTCCGACTTCAAGAGTGTCCGGTTGCCAGACACCAGACGTAAGTTTTTCCAGTCTTGAATCGTCGGTCTCCGGGTTTATTCCTATCCTGATACTCCTATCTGTGCTCGCATCACCCCGAAAATAATTTGTTTCCCTAAAATTTTGAATGGATACGGGAACAATGCCCGTCCCGGCGATGGGTTTTTTTGACGATGTAGATAGGGTGTCTACTGCGGTAGCCGTAGCCGTTAACTTATAAAATTCGTCGGCGCTTGAGTCAAAAACAATAGTGTCCCTAGCTTTTGTCCTCCCAAACGCTGTCACGTCATTCGTAACTTTAAAGATCGTAACATTTTGCTGAGCGCTGGTATTAACAACCAACGAAAAGACAATAGACAGCAATAATAGTAATTTTTTCATGATGGTGCTCTATGTGGTTAAATAAACCATTTGACCCGCAAATAGCGCAATATCGAAGGTTATTGTATCAGTTCCGCCCCCCGAATACCCGTCGGCATAAAACGCGCCGTCAACCCAAACTCGATTTATACTAAAAGTAACTGTAAAAACTGTCTGGCCCTCCGTCGCTTCTAACGCCGGATCAGTCTTTTTAAAAACTGTTCCCCTGGGTAATCCGTTTCCGCTCATTTTTTAAGCGTCCTGTATTTTCATGTCAAAACGCGCCTCAATGGGCGTATCGGCCGCTCCGACTAGTAAACATTTCCAATAAATGATTTCGCCCTCTACAATTTCGATCCCACCCTCGTCGTATCGAACAGTATCGTCCGGTTTTAACGCAGAAATAACCGCCGGGTGCTTAATCAGCTCGGTTCCGTCGACTAGTCTTAGTATCAATTGCATATTGGCATCCGCCAAAGGGTTTTGTGCCTTTGCATAAGTTACTGAATGCTTAGTAATAACGCCCTTTTTCCCTTTCTCGCATATTTGAACAGCTGATTGTGTTTGACCTTTTCCCACTTCAATAGACTGATACACTATTAAACCGGTAGCTCTGTCAACTATACTTATTTTACCAGCGTTTTTATTACCCGTTCCGGATTGAACAACTTTCCCGCGGGTAACAATCTTAACATCCGCCGCGAGCGGAACAGTACCACCGTTAGAATCAAATGTTTGAACAACCCGCGTGTTATCTGTAAGGTAGTAAATTAATTCAACTTTTTGAGCCCCTGTCCCGGCTATTGTATCGGCCGCGTTAGCGAAAACTATATCCATTTCGATGCCTGCATCGAGAAACGGAAATAACCCACCGTTCGCCCAAATATCCTCCGGGCCCGCATCAATATCAAGATTAGCGCCGTACTTGTTTATAACCGCCGATCCCTTTCCAGGTACGCCGTATTGCCCGTTACCACTCATAAGTGAACCGTGACCGCGCCGTCGTACCTAATAGCCATGACATACACATCTATAGTCGCGTCACTACCGATAATCTCGACGTCTACGTTTTCAAAAATTGGGGCCGCGTTGGAATTATCCGTCGGGGCCGCTTCGCCTGTAACTTTAACGTCCTGAATATAAACCGGACGGCTATTCGTGCGGTAGATACTGCCTTGAACCACACCCGTCGCCACCTTCACCCACGTATCCGCCGGACACGGTACTGCTAAAGCATCTTGAGCCATTACCCCCCTCCTTGTTCAACTAATGATAACATAGAATCGTTCAATTCATCCAACACCGCAGAAACTTCACCCCCGCCGAACTGTTGCTTTAATTCAAGCAACGGTTTTGCCGCCTCGGCTTTTAACTGGTTTTCCCGCTCTAACTGTTTTATATTTTTTGTGAATTTAGTCCCGGTTAATATGCGGGATTCCCTGGCATTCGTTGACCAACCTTCGTCAACAAGCAATTTCGACCCTTTACCCTGCTTAACCATATCCGTGGACGGTTTTATCGAACCATACCACGTGGTTATAGTCCAGGCCCCAAACAAATCATATTTTTTAGGATCCCGCCAAGCTTCAAGCAATCCGGGCGCTTGAATTTTACCCGCTAATGTCTCACTAAGCAACCACTCAATCTCAATCGGAGTACAAAACGTTTCACCCCACATCGCCCATATCATGTTCAAATAAATTTTCAGTTCGTTTATTGCCGCTTGGCTAGCTGAATAATTATTTGAAAACGCTAAGCGTAAAATTTCCGGCGGCATCTCATTAGCCCACGCAACCGCTTGAATTATCGACTCCTCAAACACGCCAAAATTTACATCAATACCCTGGTTGTGGAAACCCTGTGGTTTTTCCCCTTGCTGCAATTCCTCCATTACAACACCGGGTATTTTACTAGCAATATTCCACGTTCTCTTGGTACCGTCCGCCGTTGTCGCCGTTCCTGATTCCCGCTTTCTGGCACCACCCGAAAATGGCAATGTCCCCGGCTTGTTTTCCGTTTTTTCGATAAACATCGCCAAAATGGAATTGACAACCGCTTTACGTTGTGCAGAATCCCGGTATCGATCAATCTCTTTCAATGACTGTAGGATCAAAGATAAAAGTGGTTCCCCCCTAACTTTATCCATACGTTTATCAGTGCCGTAAATCATCCAGGCGAGACGGCGTTTCGATCTTGAGCCAAATGCTGGTATCCGCTTACTCGATCCATCGTCTTGAATAACATGGAACGCAACGTGCCGCCCTTTACTGTCTAGCTCAACACCATGCTCTATTGTATGCCCCGACCTTATTGATCTCGACTGTTCAAGTGGTGTTCTAACTCGACCACCACGGACTAATTGCACTTTTGGGAGCCCAAATTTTTGAGAAACCCTTAAAACTACCAGTATGTCACCCTCTACTAGAGCCTCACGCCTAGCTGTGCGCTGTATCGCTCCGAACGTGTCCAACTCTTTATAGTCACAAAGCTCAGGGTTTTTAGCCCAAATATTAAAGCGATTCTCCGCAGTTTCGGACCAATCGTCTAAACTACGCTCAGGAACGCCTAAAATATCTTCATCCGGTAACATTTCCGGGGTTAGCCCGGTATTTATTTCATTCGTTATCAACCTACGGATTAATCCACGGGCGTAAAGATTCTCTGTAAATAATTGAGCGGAGCGCTGGCGTAATGTCCAATAGTCTGTGGTTAATATCTGGGTTGCCCCGAAACCACCTGGGAATTTATCGCCGTCAAAATAGGAATCTGTAAAAGGTGCAGAAATTGCGGCTGGTTGGAAGTCGTCAATCGAAAGTGTGGGTGGTGCGGCTTGGTTCTTACGCTTTAATTTTCCGGCTGTGACAAATGACGCTACCATACAGGAACCCCCAGCGTGTCACCACCATCTAAACGGGCGCATTGTGTGGCTAATCGGTTGTAGAGCCCATCTAACGTTTCATTTAATCTTTTTTCATCTGCTTTTGTCACTATCTCCTTAGTTTGGCCAGTGTCAAGAGTATAGGACCGTACGCCGTTGTTAATAGCGAGCGCCGCATCCTCATAAGCAGCAATCAAAGTTTTAGTTACATTTATCCGCTCTTCTAAAAAAGTTATCGAATCGCACATAGCCGTCTTAATTCTTTAGGTGCTGCCGATGCCATGACAGCACCAAGGAAAAGGAAAAAAAGCAATAGTCTAACCACTATCGCATTGGGGCTGCTCTGTCTACCTAAAATTTTCAGCGTTTTGCTCGACGTAATCCCAAAACCGGGCCCAATCAACCTCTTCAAGTTCGAATTCTTTTATGCATATTGTCCAGGCGATTACGTCAACGGCCGCGTACCCATACCCAAGTAAATCCCACAGCTCATTTGGTGCGTTCCCTGGTCGGTGCCAATAGTAGGCAACCGCCCCCGTTTTTTCGTCTGTCTTTTTACGCCTGACCTCAACCGTTAGCTCTTTTAATGCCTTGTCCCCGATATCTATCGGCGCGTTGAAGTGATACCGGGGCTGCTCGCCAGCTTCCTCTATCCAATCGCGACGTAAAACCGGCGCCATACGGTCTTTGTAGTAATCAACAACAAGTTTATAGCCTATCGTCCCCAGTTGGGTTGTGAATTCAGAAAATTCTTTAATCGTCTGGTTTTTACCTGGCCGGTCACGCCCTAAAATTGGGTAAACCCCGCTTGTGTAATCTGAACAAAACGTTGTCACCGTTTCATTAGCATAACCCGCATCAATGAACGTAAACAAAACCCCATGCTCAAAACCGTCGTCCGATTTATATTTTTTTTCTTCTATAACGTTCCGAAGCTCACCCCACGTTTTATCGTCTATCTCCGCACAATCCCCTTCTGTGTAAAATCGGGTGTAGTCGATAATGTACGAACGGCCCCCCTTGGTCCAACCTATAACCGCAACCGCTAGGTTACTTTTGTGGACATCGACCGTACAAGTCAAAAATAAAATTTTGGATCCACTGTATTTTTCCGCGTACTCGTTGGGTATATTTCCCATGGTGTAAACAGTGCGCCTGTGCGCGGACACACTCTCAAAACGAATCTTAGCGCCTTGTATCTCAAAGGGCTCCGCTAGAATATTATTATAAAAAACTTGATACTTCCCGACATCAATCACACGTTTCGCAACCGGATCGAACCCTTTCAGATACGAGCCCACACATTTGTACCAGGGTTGCATCCCGATAGGGGAATAAAACGCCGGTAAGTGATACGATCTTATATTGGGCTCTGCTGGCCTAGCCTGGGGAACCCACTCCGCCCCGGAATCCTCTGATAAAATTAATTCTTTGTCGTGTTCATAATGGGGGTGGTCACAATTCTGGCAACAATACCGGACTGATTCTAATAGTAGCGTTCCCTCTTCAAGTTCCCATTTAAAGCCGCCCGGAGCGCCTTCCTTTGTCGACCATCTTAACGCCTGGGGAAACCCACACTTTATGCACCTAACTATGTAAATACGCTGATCACCGCGTAAGAAGGCGTCTTGTATTTTTGATGCTCCCTTGATAAGTGGTGTTGACCCTCTAAATATTTTTCGTCGCTCCCAATAACCAGAACAACGGTCGTCACTCAACGCGTCCGGATCTCCGTCCTTTCCAACCGTGTGCGGCCAACCGTCGATCTCATCCTTTAACATCACCGCGATGGACGCTTGACGCATTTTATTGGCATTTTGAGCCCCAAACGGTACGAGGTACCCGCCACCTTCAAACTGTATGTGATCTTTTGTCTTTCCCGTTTTGTGAGTGTTACCGATATCGCTTGATCTAACTATGTGCGCAAATCCCGAATGATTCAACATCGGTATAAAATTGTTTTCAATCCGGGCGGCTGCAAGCTCTTTGTCCGCGGTTATGTACATCATGGGCAACGTCTTAACGTGCGCCATGAAATAAAACGCCCCCGATTCCAAAACGGTGGAGTAGGTAATCTGAACGCCTTTTTTTAAATTTACTTCACGAACCGGGCTGTCAATGCTAAAACAATCAACTATTTCCCGCATGAACGGGTTAACAGCGTACCGAATGTATCCGGGGATTGATGTAACGGACTCCGGTAAGTACCTATGAGCCTCGTTAAACTCGGAAGGCTTAACCCGGTTTATTGTGTCGGTCAACCCGTCTATTTCTTCCCGAATCCACCCAACACCCACAAGATTTATATCAGGCATCTTTTAAAATCCTTGCTATGTGTGTCTTGGCGGGCTTGATAAAGCTCGAAATCTGGTCGACCGTAAACGCTTCTAAGTCTTCAACACTTCGCCCGGCCGACGCCATGGCGTGACACCTTCGAGCTATCGTTTTGGATCCGTCCGTCAACATTTTTAAATGCGCAGTTTCAATGGGCTCTATAACCCCCTCTTTCATTAGCTTGCGGCTTACAAGCTTCCCTTCTTTTTCAGCGTTCTTTATCCGCTTCTCGTTTATGTCCTCAATCTTTTTTGTAGATTCCAACCAATCCTTAAACCGGGTTGACGTTCCAAATTTATCAACTAACTCCCGTAGCGTCATGTCTGCGAACGCTTGTATATCGTCCGGTATGTCTATGATGATCTCGTTTTGTGGTGGTGGGGGTTGGTGTTTTAGAAATTTAATGGGTTTATTTGTCGTAGCGGCTTTAATCTGTCGTGCTATCCGTTCAGCTCTTTGTGTCCCCACACCTAACGCAGATTTTAAAAACTTAGCGGAAAAAGTACCGGCCATACTGCAAGCGGCTAGGGCCGGTTCATATAGCGGATCGATGCCTGTAGCGGGGGGCGGGAGCGGTGCCTTTGTCTTATCTGCAATGTATTGTTGAACTAATGGATGATCGGCGTCAACGCGTTTGCCCGATACCGCAGGCTTTATAAAGGTTTTGCATGCCTTCGTCAATGCCGCGGGTGAGACGCCCGCTAACCTGGCAATTTCGACCCTACTGGTTAAACGCATGACCCTCTAAGTTAAAAATGGTTAAAAAAATCGAAATTGCGCTAGGGGCGCGCGTCCGAATCAAAACGGCACGCGGTAGCCCCCTAGCTCACAGGACCCGCTGTTTGTCGTAGCCGCTAGCTACTAGGCCAACCGCTAGAAACCTCTTGCACCTAGCCGCTTGAGTTGGAACTTCAACGAATCAGAATAAAACTTAGCGGCCAATGGTTGCACTTTCTTAACTGCTGGTCCGAGTGTCGGCGTCGCTGGTACATGAACGGATTGCCTGGTTAGATCATAGACCATCTTAACATACGGCTTACGCTTACCGCCCAATACTCTAAATATCCCCTTACGTCTTGACAGATCAAGATACACATATTTGCTGCCAGACTGTGCCGCCTCCAACACTGCCACAAGGTTACGCTGCCGCCGTGTGCCCTTAGGCCGCCTGTGCTTCAATCGAATGTTACGCAACTTATTGGCTGATCTGGGCATTCGTGTTCTAGGCTGTGCGTTCATTCCTTGCCCGGCGGCATATGAAGTGGCCAAAGGAACGCCTTTCTTTCCTTCTTTAGCCTTAGACCCCCCAAACTCTTGATCTTCCATATAAGGCGCTATTGACCCCAAAATGGCTGCCTGCTTGCCAATGTCCAATCCACGGGCTTGTTCGACCCTAATGCTATTTCGTGTAAAGCTATTACGTTGTATAAATTGATCTTTTATCTCAGATCGCCACTCAATGCGCCCCGCAAAGGCAAGCCTATTGACCGTATTTTTGGTAGCAAACGGCAACGCTCGGTGGTTCATAAGCAAAAGCGTATTTTCAAAATCCTTTATTTCTTTGTCATCAAGTCTGAACATGGCTTGTCCATTTCATCAAGTTCAAAAATATAGCGCTTAACCCCCATGGGCACCTCGGTCTTAACCGCGGCGCATAACCCAATTATTGCCAACCCAAGCGCGTGTTTCCCATTTTCCAATCTTTCAAAAGCGTCCACCATGGCCACAGTTATGGCATCGATACTCTCTGATTCGATCTGCACTATCTCTTTTTCTCTCATTTTATTCCTTTTTGATAAGATTAAATTCATAGATACCACAATTGAAATGCAGATTGCAACCCACCCGTAATACCCACAAGGCACCCGTAAAGATAGCGGGTATCTCTACAGCCCCGTCCTTACTCTCTTTATACTACTACTACCCTTAATACCCTTAATAAAGTTAATATTATATATAGAATAGGGGGCTATATAGTAGCGGCTAGCACGTAGCGGCTAGCACGTGGCGCGTAATATCACGAGAGTGAGAAGTGTCGCGGGTGAAATAAAAAACAGGCTGTTAGTCAATGCCTGCGCGGCTTTGCGGGTACCCACAAGGCACCCACAGCTCGCACCTAGCTCCCGCTAGAGTGTGGCTACTAGCCTAAGCTAGCGGCTTGTAGCGGCTAGGTCGTAAGTTAGCGGATTGTAGCGGCTAGGTGCGAGCTACTAGCATAAGCTAGCGGCTTGTAGCGGCTAGGTCGTAAGTTAGCATCCAAAAAAAAGTGCTTGACTGAACGATTTCAGTGTGAAAATCTGAACTCGCTTAGTAAGAAAACCGAATAAGAATCCGAGTCTTTGAGAGGGTGTCACAAACTATAATTTGGTTTTGTTACTAAGCAGCTCTTTTGAAGGCTCGGATTTTTATGTTTTATGGGTAATAATGAAAGAACTAATAGAGATAAGCGAGTGCCATGGTAAACCCACGGTAAGCGCCAGGGAACTTCATGCGTTTTTGGAAAGCAAACAGCAATTTGCCGACTGGATAAAGACTAGATTCGACCCTCGTAAGTTTGATCCCGGCGTTGATTTTGTACTCGAATATGACCAGGGTGCTATTGTTGATTACACAATATCAGTCGACACGGCCAAGGAGCTCCTGTGGGTGTATAGGAGTGAAAAAGGTGATGAAGCCAGAAAATACTTCATCCAAATCGGCCTTTAAGCGTAAGGTAGTGGCAAGTTATGACTAGTAGCGTACCAATTGGCTAGCCGCTTAAGAAAAACAACCTCTCTTTTAGCAAGCCGCCATGAAACAACATCAAAAACGTAGTAGCCGCCAATTGCACGGCAGAATTCGGCGTGATCTTCTATAAAGCGCCCCACACCAAACATGTGGTGTTTCGTGTTTTGCAAATGTAACCAATCCGCGTATGGTGTCGCGATGCATTGCCCACCCCCCGTCATGTCAACTATGGGGCAACCCTCACACTTTGCGTAAGTTTGACATAGGGGGCAATTCCCTCCTCTCAGGTCTGTTGTTTTCATTTTTATAATGCCCACCCATTTATCAACAGACAGGCAAATCGTTTTTAACGTTTCAATTGTCATCATCACCCCCAGTCAATCCGTGTGAGTCCATACAAGCGATCCACCCCATACGAGCAGATTGGACACAAAACACGGTGTCTTCACTGTCCAAACCTTCGTGAAAACTCTGAAACGAGAACTGTGGTTGGTGGATAAGCCTTTGATTATGTTCACCCAGACGGATAGCTTTTAGAACCCCTTCGGTGTCGTACAACTCCGGGTCGTAGATACGGCCCTTACGCACCCCACATGGCTTAACATCCTTTAAGATTTCACGCTCGGTTCTGGGCTCTTCAATCGGTTCGCACCACTGTTTAATATCTTCAAAAGTGAGTCTAACCAGACCGGCTGCTCGACTAAACGATTCGTCAATAGTGTCGCCGTCTCCAAGCTTCAACGCTTTCAAAAAATTAACCTTCCAAGCGTCGTCCCAAGCGATTTGGGTTGGTTGTTTAAATTTATATTTCATCGTTTTTTTCTCCTTTCAGACCATAGCGCAACCGCAAGTACTGCCATAACCGCTAGCGGTATCAGTACCACAACTGCAATAATTAGTGTGATTATAGGCATTATGTGTCATCCCAGCACCGGCAACCTTCAGGCGCATCATAACAATAGTGGCAGGTACCAGATTGTACCCGTAAAAGTTTTACGATTTGAGAAGTATTAAAACCGGCTTCTCGTAAATCCACGATCAATTTTGGTTCTTGCACGGCGTCCAGTGCACGTTTGATTGTATCAAGATCGTTTTCTTTAAGGAGGCTAATAAGTACGTCTTTATAATTTTCTAATAAGTCCATTTCTGTCGCTCCGGCATTAAGGCGACCGTCAATTGGCCGCTGTTTAACAAAATAGGATCTTCCGGACCGCTTACGTGGATCCGGATCGATTCGCAATCTTTTAATGGTTGCAAGCATTTTTCCAACCGTTCAGCATTAAATCCGACTTTTCGACGCTCACCCCGGTAGTCACAAGGGGCGTTAATTATCTCAGTGCCTTTTTGATTACGAATATTAAGCGGCATTCCGGGCGCTAATGATAGTTTAGAATGCTGCCCGGGCAGCCCATGCAACAGATAATCAATCGGAATAGATGCCCAATCACCGTTTTCAACAAAAACACGCTGTACGCCGTATTCGTGATTGAATTTAGCGGTTTTAAAAGACGATAGCCCAAGGTTGTAAACGATTAGTACCGTCCCGTCCTGCTTAAACTCAAACGTGTACATTTCGGACGTCTGGCGGAGTAAAAACGTAAAATCGGACAAGGTAATGGTTGCTTCGTAGTCCACACCAACCGAAACCCCCACACCAACCACATAATCAACCATCATGTAGTCATTACCCCCTCTAAAGCGTAACGAATCGCCTGATAATTTAACGTTTACGCCTCTTATATCAGGCCGTACCGCTTCGCTAACAAATTGTAACATGGCGCCGCTAATTTCCTGTAATTGGGCGGCGTCCAGGGCGAAATGAGGCATCCCAAAACCACAGTCTAACACGGACATTGGGTTCGTACGTCCTGTGCCACTCCTGAACCCAGACGAAGCTACAAACAACCCTCGATCGGACGATTCAATAGTTACTGAGTCGCCACATTCCGGCTTATTTAAAATATTAGTCAGTAGCTCAGCATCAACAGTAGTAACGCCCTGTTCAACCGCCGTGGCGGGTATTGTATGCTGTAGCCTGTTTTGTTCAAAATGCAGGTTGCCGCCTTCTGTGGACACACGAACCGCCCCTACCATAAGCGGCGGCAGGCAGCTTTTATTAAATGTTGCTTTCATTTTATAAGCTCCGTATCAAGCGTCATTATTGTTACATCAAGGTGTCTAATAACCGGCAAAAAACGAAAAGTGTTAGGCCCATCAATAGCAATAACGTGGTTTTCAGGGATATCCGAGCATAGCACTTTGTAGCGCCCAATCTGGTAGAATTCAACACCACCAATGCGACACCGTACCATTGCTACTTTGCGATCCTTTTCCATAATTTGCACCCTGTGAAAGTGTATTTACTTATCGGTCTTTTTTCCGGAAATTCCTTTTTGTGATCCGCCATACATATCGGTAATTTCACATCTACAACGCAAGCGCCCCGCTGTAGATTACGTTCCCCATTTGGCCATCGAGACCAGGCGCAAGTGGGGGCAACCCCTATCTGTGTGCATTAATGTCTCCGGAATCAAGCCCACATAAGATACGTACGCACATGGCGCCCGTATGTAACAACTCTTTACGTAGTTTTATGATGTCGCCGTTATGCCAAACCACGTCATTAGCTGCTTGTACTGCTTCACCCGCTTCCTCCGCCATAATAGCGGTAGCTTGAACCGGATCAGATGGGAACGAGGGGTGTTTTTTACAAGCGTCGTATAACACCCGCTCTATACGCCTGTAAACAACGTCACGTTCAGCGAAAGTTAGTCCTTGTGTGTATTGATTCATATTTTTCCATTTCTCAATCGATTTTTTATAATCAAGTGGTGTTTTCATTACTTAAACCTCACGCATAATTTGCATTGAAATTCACCTTCGGGTGTAATCTGCCACCCGTCCGGTAAGATACCGAACGGGCGCCTCTCTTCACGGCCACAATCCCTGCATCTATAGATTGCCTCGCCCGTTTTCCTTTCGTAACGAGTGGGTTGTACCGCTATTTTAGTCATCGCGGACCCCCCGTTTGACCCAATAAGCCACGCACGGGTCACACTAACCCCCAACGCCTCTAATAGTGCCAACCTCGTGCCGTTGCGGCCCGCGTTCCCTTCATTACTGGGGGCTAACGCCTGTTGTATAGAGCGGATATCTTTCCCGATTTTTTCCGCTAATTTCTCCCGAGTAAACCCAGATTGTTTCACTTGATCCGCTACGAATCGGGAGAATTCAACTTGTGTTTTAAGTGTTCTCATTTCGTTACCACTCACGTATTTTACCAAAAATTTCTCCAACTAAATCACCCGATCCGGATTCATCGAAAAACCCCTGTAGCTCGTCTCTAACACTCTGCCTTTTGCTTTCGAACCTATCGTTAGAATCGTCACCTAGGTACTTTTCTATTGCAGACTGTGCAAGATTCTGAGCTATATCAGGCAGTACAACAATGGCGTTGGCCTCACATTTACGCTCGCCAACGCTCGCCAAGTAGTTTTGAACATACCCCATTTTAAAGTTTTTGTGGCTTGAGCTCGCAAGATTTCGCCCGCTACCCGTTATTAAGTTATCAATCCAAGTAAAGTCATTTTTGTTGATAAAGTCGTAATTCAAACCGAACCTATCAATGATAAGGTTTTTGGGATCGTAACCTTGGGTGCCATCGTCCCAGCGCACGTTCTCTAAATCATTTAGGTTTTTACGAATAAATTCGGATATCCTCAAGCCATCTGGGTCATGATCGCCACAATATAAAAGGACGCACCTTAACCCGTCATCCTCCGCCGCGGCAAATCTGCGGGCATACTCCGCCCTTTGTAACATTGACGACCACCCCTTTGAATTTGCAATAGGAATGTGGTATTTTTCACAGATGGGAGAGAAAAGGGTAACAAGGTCGATCTTTTCAACAACCATTTGAATATAGTACTCTTCATCCGCCCACCAATCTGGCGTGTAGTGCTCTGAAGCGTTCAGAGCGCCCCTTAAATAATTTCCAAAAGTATCAACTACGCCGTCTATGTCCGGCTCTTCAACTCCGGAAAATTGTCGGGCGGATTCCTCCGCAGTGAAGTCTATAGGAAGAAACCCTTTTTTCCGACACTTATTTATCTTGTCAGTGACCTGGTTGAATTGATCTTTGTTGATATGCCTTTTTTGTTCCAGTATGTAGGCCCACCCGCGGGACGAAACTCTAAACCCGATATCTTTTGATATGTCTTTGATAAAATCCGCGAAATCGGAAAGGCTGTACTGCATTAAATTTTCCATGTTTAAACCCCATTAATTAAATAATCAATTATCTTAAACTCTTTTAAAAATAAAGCACCAGGTGCGTACGTGTCACCCCGTTTTTTAATTTCGGCTTTTGCTTCTTTTAAAGTTCCCCTAAAACACCCACAGACAACCTCAGTCCGTTTTCCGTCGTAAGCAATTTGTAAAACGTGCGCGCCGCTTGAACCCATAATAGCGGCGGTCCGGTACATGTACGGTTGTTTTTCCCAGCCCGTGCAGTCCGTGCAGCCCCTGCAGTCCGTGCAGCCCCCGCAGTCCGTGCAGCCCCTGCAGCCCGTGCAGTCCGTGCAGTCCGTGCAGCCCCTGCAGTCCGTGCAGTACGTGCAGCCCGTGCAGCCCCTGCAGCCCGTGCAGCCCGTGCAGCCCCCGCAGTACGTGCAGCCCCTGCAGTCCGTGCAGTACGTGCAGTCCGTGCAGCCCGTGCAGCCCGTGCAGCCCGTGCAGTCCGTGCAGTCCGTGCAGTCCGTGCAGCCCGTGCAGCCCGTGCAGCCCGTGCAGCCCGTGCAGTCCGTGCAGTCCGTGCAGTTCGTGCAGTCAGTTAGCGTTTTACTTTTTTGGGTGGCTTGTTCCTTAGAATTTAACCGTTCGTCCCATTTATTCCCATTTTTATCAATCCAGTGCCCGTTTTTATTTTCCATATTCGTTTAACCCCTGAAATTTGTTTTAAAACACACAGGTTCAATCAGCCCCTTAATCGTATCTTCGACCATACCCTGATAAAACAAAAAAATAACTAACAGTTTTAAAAACCCAATGAAGACCGTATAAAGCAAGGACAAAAAGGGTAAGCGCGACAATTATCAGTAAAAGTTTTGAACATACCCCATTTTAAAGTTTTTGTTTAATTAAAAAGATTCGTTATAGCATTCATCCATAAATTTAATGATTGCTTGATGATGTTCTTTAACCGGCAAAAATCTATCTGATCTATCTCCAACATATTTATAATCTAATCCCGTAACTCTTTTGATTTTATTTATCGGGCATCGTTTTTCAAAATGAGTCCTGAAATCGCCAGATTCGTCACATAAGAACAACTCCATGTCGGGGTATTGTTTTCCACTTATGCCAATTATGTTCATTTGTATTTTATGACCTGATTCATAAGACAATTTCATTTTTGATCCGCTTTCCATGTTTAATTCTAGAGTTTTCATCTTTTTTTCTCCGGTTTGGGTTAGTTTGTTTCGACTAATGTAACTACAGATTAACATCATACTCACCGATTCTGTCAATAAAAACTCACATTATTTGTTAAATATAGCCGCGGGTCCGCCAGCTACCTGGACCTGTGCGCCTTGCGACTCTTGATAAATTCTGGCGATTTCGGCCGGACTGGATAAATTCGCATGTATATGTCCGGTTTTTATGAATAAAATCGGTTTTTTCCCGTCATCGATCAAAATAGCGTTATTAGCCCGGCCGTTTTTAAGTGCCGGGTGCCAGTCGTAACCGAGTGATTGCAGTAGGTCCCGGCGTTTATTCTGTGGTATTGTGCGGCTCATCCGCATTAGTGATAATAATCGTTCAACCGCTATCGAACTAATCCAACCCCCTTTAAAACCTGTTCTTTCCTCTTCGACCGCTTCTAAAATTTCTTGTTCTACCGATCCGAGGCCGGCCACAATTGCTGCCTCAGTGGATGAAGTAACCGGTGCCCTATGGCATGAACCCGCCGGGTTGAATTCTTCCGGAATCGCATAGCCCGCCAGGTAATCCGAAACAATAGCGTAGCCCCCACCACGTAACCAGGCATATAGTTGCGGGAAATAACCCCCGGTCATACCATCACGAGTCAAATCCACCTCACGCTGTTGAGCCGTGTAAAATACCGCGAATCTCCGATCATTCCTGGTTTTTCTAATCGCGTCCTTATGGTTGCTATTAAGCATAAAATTAGCCCGGTTGTCCCTCATCACCTGACTTTGTTGCATTGCACGCATGGCGTGAAAATCGTTTGTAATGAGGGGTTTTAGTACCTCAATCACTTCCTGCTTATTTGCAGGAACGAACACGTCCTCCACCCCAATTAATAATTTCTCAAACGCCCAATCATTGAATTTTTCTGATATCTCGTTGGCTAATGGCATGTGCACGTAACGGGAACCCATGGCAAAAGCCACACAGCGTGTAAAAAGAGTTTTTCCGTTCCCTTCTACCCCCTGTAGCAGGGGCGCCCATCGAAATTTTATGCCCTTGTGCTGAATGCAGGCAGCCATATAGGATAAAAATATTTCCCTATCCCTTGGCAGTGGAAGAACCGCCGCCAGGTGATTTAAAAACGGTGTGGGATCACCTCGTTGCCGTGGTGTTTCAATCGCAACGTACGTATTAACCAACGTCCGGCCCTCTTCATATATTAACGATCCTGTTTGTAACTCCGGACGAAAGCACTTGGACTCCGCCTGTGGCCAACGGATTATTTGTGATTCGGTAAACGCTTCCCACGCCTTACGTGTTGTTTTATCGCCCGTTTCATCCAATTGGAAAACATAGCCCCCGTACGTAGCGTTGAATTGATCCGGCTTTAAAATTGCCCCCGATGGGGTAAAAACCCGGTGGATATCTTGAATATAGACACACCCCCTAAAGTGCTCTAATTGCGTCGTAGCCCCAAGATATTGATACCCTGATACAATTTGGGGTTCGTGCCGTTGGGTGCTAACCGGTGCTGCAATTTCCCGGAGCGGTCCCGCCGTATAAACGTCTTTTTGAATCGATATTGATTTGGTAATAGTCCTAATTAGGTAGTCTTCACGTTGCCATTTATCACGCACTAAAGCGGATTGCCACATCAACGTATGGATCCGATCACAATTCTTGCCAGTCCAAAACGCTAAATGTTGAGATAATGCGGCGTCCGCTTGGCTATAATCATAAGCCCGATAACCCTCACCGTCCGGGAAGGCACGTGACAGCGCCTCTTCGTTAGCCACCCACAGATCATTGAACGAACACTTATCACCAAACGCGGCCGCGGCACTACGGGCGGCGCACGCTTTTTTAATTAAAATTGTGTCGTCATCGATGCCGTTATATTCAGGCACAGGTTCGGTGGTCCAGTCCGATAAGTCCGCAATCGTCGGCGGGAAATACTCTCTGGCCAGCCGGTTAATAGGGGCCGTACAGTCAAGCCCAGCTGAGCCCACAATATTAGTACCTGTAAGGGCGCAGAACCTACGGGTTGTGTATAAATCTGTGTTTAGCTGGCCATTTTTACAGCCGTGCGCACCGGGAACACCACGCCCGATCACGTGTAAACCCCGCATCGATGTGGAAACCTCAACCGCGGCGCCAGGTAATTGGGACAAAATAAAAAGGGCGTTATCGTTCCATTTAGTGCCACACGGAGCTAAGCATTCGTCAATATCAACGAAAAAGAACGGGTCGTTATCTGTAAACGTATACCCGATATAGTATTGATCGCCATACATGGCCGCCATTGCCTCGGCTGTTTTGTAATCCATCCACGCGGTCGGGTCATGGGCGTCACATCTGCGGCCGGTTAGGTAATTAACAGGAAATTTATCAATTTTTCCGTCCGGCCGCGGCGATGGATACCATAAAATAAACTGGTTGTACTCCGCCAATGCGGATAGCTCCGGGGGTAATATTTTCAGCATGTGGCCGCCCCCGCTATTGATCGAGCGGCTCTTTCCCGCAGATCAAAGGGGGCTTTCATAGCGTGCGGGTCGCCAAGTGCTAGACCCTGGGCTACTATCGGTAATATAGAACGTTGTACAGCCGATCTCATCACGTCCCGTTTTAATTGTTTCATAGTTCCAAGATACCGGGAAACCAGAGGTGGAGAAACCCCCGCCTGCTCTGCTATGGAGTTACGGGTCATACTGTTAAATCCGTCCCGACGGGCAACAGTAACCGCCGCATCAAGTAATAAATCACGCCGGATAGTGGGGTGGACCCGCTTACGTGTGACTTTGGCATCCGGACCCGTTATACCCTCCGCTCGCAATTTATCGATAAATTCAACAAACCCACAGCCCATCACGTGCTTGAAAGACCCGTTAGGTACCCCCACGGCGTCGCATAGTTCTATCCGTGTTAGATTGGCCAGCCCATCGGCGTTAATCATCTTAATAGCAGTGTTTCGTATCGTTTCTTTCATATCGACCCCTTTCCAGTTACAAAAGCGGCATCGCCACCAAGGGCGGCCACAAGGTTTAAAAATTTTAATTGTGCTTTTTCTCGTTTCGTTCCTTTATATGTCCAACCCGGCGGCTTTACCTCCCTAGCGATAAACTGCCCAACAACGCACCCCCCGACGGTAATCGGCCGAACCCCTATCAAATCGCTTGATTTAATCATTTCGTTCATTTGTTTGGAATCATTACAGAGCCCGAATCGTAGGAAATTGCCCGTATCGTCCATGGTGGCCCCTACGTTATTACGCCACAACCTGCCGCCTTTGCTGCTTGCTTCTAACCTAATAGCCGCTTGCGCCCCCGCCTCGGTTGTTATTTCGTTGGGTGCGGCGGTGTCCGTGGCCGGGCTGGTAAAAATGGTCAGTAGATCACCCATGGCGGCCGGAGGTATCGCCCAACGTGCCGCCCACTCGTATAAGTTATTCATAGCGCCGCCGTGAAATTCTTGCAAAGCTCTAAAGCTTCTTTTTTAGTAAACCCCTCTTTAACCAACCCCATGTAGTACGCACGGCATAGTTTAGTCTTCATCAGCACCGCGCCGACATGAATATCAAGGTTGTTTAGCATTTCGGTCATGGCTTCCGATATTTCTTCACGATCTATTTTTGATTCTTTCATACTTCCTCCAATGATTTAGTGATTACCCGGACCTTTGAAACATGGGTAAATAAACAAGTCATAAGAAGATTTTAGTTCCCCTGCGATACCAATAATTGATCCGCCTATAACCGCAACAACTAGTATGATCGGGATGAAGAGGATTGTAACGGGTATTCTAATCCACTTCCTTTCAACCTCATCTAAAGGGCTTCTTAGATCTTGTATTAGTGTGCTCTTCATGTTCCTTCCCCCAATAGTTTAGCACAAAAAGAGCATGTGAAAACCCCCGGATTAGGGTAATTGTGCCCGTCTCGCACGAAAATTTCACGTTTGCAAATTGACTTGACCCCCGGTACCGCAGTTTCAAAGTAGTGCGCCGTGAACGTATAAGGGTGCTGTTGCCACCTCGACGTTATGTTTTTAGGTATACGCCCCCTATACGCTATCAAATCAGGGCGGTCCCCATGCTTATCAAATCTTACGACAGACGTTTGGTAGTTGAGATCATTCATCTCTGAAAACGCGTAAAGTGTAATTTTGCTACCGTCTGGTAGCGTTACGAATCGTTTTGTTTTATTCATCTCTTTTTAATCCTTTCTAAATCTCAACCCACGCCAGCCGCCGACTGCTTTAATCGGCCAATCAGCGCACCACGGGTCTAAGATTCCCATTAAACGCTCTAACTCCTGAATACTTCCAAAATGCTTCCGTATTTCGGCCAAAATTTCGTCATGAACATGTAAGACAATAGGGTAACCCGCAGCTTCAACCCGTAGCATTGCGCCCGCTAAAATATCCCGCGCAATTGCTTGAATTACATTCTCACAAAATTTACTACCATATGTGTTTAACCGCACCCACCCAATAGGGCCTTTAGTGGAGTCACTGTTCCACCCCATGTAGGTTATATTCCAGTTCGTTTTTCCAAAATAGCCGGGTGCCGGTGCTATCCGGGGTTTGTGGTAGTACAGAACGCGCCCACTTGGAAGCATACAATGTAAAATATCGTTCTTAACACCGTAAGAAATACCACGGTATTGGAAGCACTGGCCGGGCTGCATAATTGCCGATACGGCCGCATTTTCCAACCCGCCCCATAACGCCACAATAGCCGGGGACGCTTCCCGCCAGGATAGAATCGCTTTTTTTATTTCCGGTTCTGACATGTGCTTGTCAGCTCCGAAATTCTTCCAAGCCCCTACCCAACCTCCGTACCCGCTGGCCAATTCGGCAACTTTTCCGAGCGTCTTACGTAAATGGTGGTGTTGCCCGGTCTGTTCTTTATGCCCGATAATCTCCTCAAACGGAACACCGGATATTTTAGCCGCTGACATTTCGTAAATTTTTCCATGCGTCCGGAACACATCAAGCCGCCACTCCTCCCCCGCTACAGCCGCCAGGACAACCGCCTCTATTGCTGAATAATCAGAACAAATTAAATCGTGATCGGGCGCCGCAACAAACAAGCCCCTGAGACAACCGGCAACGGCCGCAATCGGGTCACCAAACACACGTTCCACATAATCAAGGTCACGGTGCGCGATAACTTCAAGCGCGTCTTGTACCGCGTCAATTCCCCACTCCGCCCCGCTACCGGGCAACGGGACCATCCCACAATGTGGGCACTTTATTAGGGTATCAACGTAGTAGTGGCCACACTCGCACCGTTGCACATCGGGCCCTTTACTTGTTAGATTCTGTGGCTGCGGTCCACGGCCCGCCCAACGCCCGGTCCTTGGCGCCCCGTAATACTGAAATAATCCATGTAACCTACCGTCATTCGATAGCTGGTTACCAATCGTTTTCAATTTTTTGACACTAGAAGCGCCCAAAATCGACCGTATTTTAACGACCTGGTGCGCGGGTGTATTTGCTGGAATATCTTTTAATAGTTGCTCTACAGCCTCCGCGTTTAAGCTAGTGGCTTTAACCCCTTGGCCGTGCAACCACAGTTTCATTTTATCCAATTCGTTGGGGCTGTTTACCCAACCGTTAGTCAACTCTTGTAACTCTGACACATACCGGTCTGTAGCTTGCCTAACAATCTCTTGGCAATTGCTAAGTCCGTCTCGGTCAATCTGAACGCCCCTGATATTAATTTTTTGATCCAACACCCACAAATCATGCTCACGGGGTGACAAATCGGGGGCGACCCTATCGACCGCCGCCTCGGCTTTAATATCCCCAATGTTGTAATTGTACAAATTAACGGCGTCTTGGGGGTCATCCTGCGGACGAACCCGCAGCCTTTTATCTTTTTTTGTGGGGTTACGTGGGCGGCTAAATTTAGTCAAAAGCCTTTTACCGTCCGCAATTTTTAATTCTTTAACTTCTGCCACTTGAGCCGCTTTTTCCAATTTGAAAGGAAGCCCGTAAACACCCGCTTTAGCCATGCTGTCTCGTAGTACTGCCAGGGGTAAAGCAGGCCAACCAAGGTGTTTAAACGCATAAATGTTCCATACACAATACTCAAAAAAGCTATTCCAGGCTTTAACCAACCCACCCGACTGAATAAAATCAAATAAATCGGTCGGCGGTTCCATGCCCGGAATCCAAAGGCGCGGGCCTAACCCGTCATTTAAATCATACGCCAAGCTTAAGATATCAAACGAGGGGTGTTGAATATAGGCAACGGTACCGGCCGCATCTAAACCGCCTTTTTTACCTTTACCGGCTGTCGACACCCATTTATTGTTGGTGAAATCAAAACCCGCTTCACTGTATGTTTCAAAATCAATATTAGCCGCCCGCATCGTTTACACCCTCGTTAATGCCGCGATTTGCGCCTGAACCCAACCCGCCGCCAATAAGTCCGCCTCGGTGTGCTGACTACCATCAGGTAGTTGGTACTTAACAGGTGCGGCCGGTGTGTTTAGAAAGTCCGGCGCGGGCGTAACGCCTGCGGGTGGTGCGGGTGGGGGTGCAATCCCGACGGGTGGCGCCGCCTGGGATGGTACCGGCGGGGGTGCAATCCCTACAGAGGGGGCCAACGGCGTGGCGCTTGCCCCAGGGGGCAAAGCTGGCGCGTTTCCAAACGCTTGATTAGGATCCGGTCCGGTTATAATTTCCACACCGTGCCCAACAAATGCGACCATATCATGATTAAGGTACACCCCAGGGCGTTGGGTTGATTGGTTTCCTTTTATTGAAAAACTAACTTGTGCGTAATCCCCCCTCTTGATAACTGTCGGGTCCGGCATTGCGGCCCATCTCTTTTCCGCCTCAACGTATTGGTAGCACCCTGGGGCAAAACCATTTGAAAAATTTAAGACCCAGTTGCCTGGATAACCCTCTTTTTCACAAGGTTTGTTGCCGCTCTCATTTGGAATGGCGCTATCACCGTCAACAACCTTAAACGCGAATGTGGGTAAGATACATGCGCCGCTCGCATCAAACAAGTGGGGGAATCCGGCACGCCCTTCATTATAGATAGCCGCGTAAATATCGTTATACCCAGGATCGGTTTTAGGGATCGCCAACCCCATATAAAATTCTGTCCTGGGCTGTCCGGTGTTGGGCCCGTTTTTTACTACCAAAGGATTCCCGTTACCGTCCTTCGTTTTAACTTTGTGGGCGCTACCGGCAACTATCCGCCCGACCGGCGTTTTTAGCTGTACCATTAGTACGTTGCTCATTTATTTAACTCCGAAAATTTGGTTTGCTTTTTTACCGTCATCCGCAACAATACGATACCCTGACTGCTTGGATCCGGCGTATGATTTAATCAAGACCGCATCGATCCCAAGATCACGGGCTTGTTTTGGGGTAATAGCCCCTGGTTTTCTAAGGTCTTGGCCCATTATGTCACCCATCGCAATAACCTCATCTACCGGTTTATGCCAAGACTCACGAGAGTAAGTAGGTTCTACGATATAACCGGGCAACTTGTGACCATTTCGGATCAAAGTGGTTATCTGCTCGCTCAAACCAGTCTCAAGATATTTGAGGTGATTTACCGCCCTTTGAACGACCGCATATTTACGGGACAACATTTCGTTTGTCATTTCCGCGGGTTCACCGTCCGCGGTCATTTCGTACAAACCAGCGGCCGCCTCAATAGCGGCATCACAGGCATAGCGGGCGGGACAGAACCGACATTGTTCGCCGGTATGTAACTCTAAATCATTGGGGTCCGCGGCACGCGATGCGGCCAACTTCAATAAATTAAAATATCCCCGTAAATCGCTAGCCCTTACCGACCACTCACGAATCGGTCCGTCGCGGTGGAAACCCCGCGGTTGTACAATCCTGAACCTAATCCGGGTTGTCTGATCGGTCAGCCCGTTAATCCCGATTTTATCCAGGATTCCCGCCGCGTATGAAATTAATTGCCAATTTTCAAACACATCAACCGATAAAAACCCGTGTTTTAGATCCCAAATAACTATATCCTTTTTCTTGAGATCAACCGCCCAACAATCAACCGTCCCAAACAATTGGGGGTGAATCGATGGGGCCGTTACCTGCTCCTCGACAAAAATCTCATGGGCGGCATGGACGGTTAGGACCACATCTTTAACGTAGACTCGAACAGAGTCAACAATTTCTTGCGTTATTACGGTGCCGTTTGGATCGGTTTTTCCCAACCAAGCGGGCGCCGGATCGGGTCGGAAAAAACCTTTTTTGACCTCTGCTAGGATACAAGCCGCCACATAGTGCGCGGCATCCCCCTGAATCGCCGATTCAGATCGAGCACCCTCCGGGTACTTCTGTTTAACTTGCGGGTAGCCGATACAACCCCCTGGTCTACCCCACACCCCCGCCGATGAGGGCGAAATTATAGAATGTGTCATACTCGACCCTGTGGGAATAATTCAGCGTAAATTGACGGGATTAAATCAGGACGCGAAGGAAGCAACGGAACGGAATCAACGCCAAATTTCTGGCAAGCCGCCTTAACTACTTCCGGAGTTAGCCCTGCCGCCGTTGTGGCCGCTATAAATTCCTGAAAATTAACGGTTGTCGGTGGCGGTGCTACGGGCGCAGCCCCCATGGTTTGCCTCAATTCGGCTTTTACTTGCTCAACTAACGCCGGGTCAACACCACGCGCTAACTTCCACGTATTATCTTTAACAAGCTTTGTTCTTGCTTTTGTGTGAATCCTTGCGTCCCATGGTAAGTTTTCCCCATCAAGTTCCACACCTGCTGCCGCCTGGGCCGGTGACGTTGGTGGCGCCTGGGCCGGTGACGTTGGTGGCGCCTGGGCCGGTGACGTTGGTGGTGGCGTTGGTGCCGCCTGGGTTGGTGGTGGCGTTGGTGCCGCCTGGGTTGGTGGTGGCGTTGGTGCCGCCTGGGTTGGTGGTGGCGTTGGTGCCGCCTGGGTTGGTGGCGTTCTCTTGCCGCCCGGTCGCATGCCGTCTGCCATCTCAATCAAACCGCGCCCTATGCCACGTAATGCAATCGGGTCCATCGGTACTTCTAGTTTAATCGTATCCATCCTTTTTAAAACTCCTGTGAAAAATTAAATAAAAATTAATGGTTGACGGTTTTGAAATTACATTATAGATTTTTAATTGTCAACCATTAATTTTAAAAAAAATATGAAAGCGAATCTAAGACATTTTCAAAACGATTTTAAATCAAAGATCCACACCGATTGGAACCAAAGCGCCCGAAACGTGTTGGGGGTGCTTCCAACCGGGACGGGTAAGACAGTTGTTTTTTCCAACATACTATTTGAACATAACGGACCCTGCTGTGCAATTGCACATCGTCAGGAGCTGGTTAGTCAAATATCTTTAGCCCTCGCCCGTGAATCTGTTTATCACAGAATAATAGGCCCAAAAAATGTAGTCAAACTGTGCGTAAACCTCCACATGCGCGAGTTGGGGGCGTCCTTTTACAACCCCTCCACACCGTGCGCCGTCGCCGGAGTTGACACGTTAATCCGGAGGGGTCCGGAGCTGTCCGCATGGGCAAATTCAGTAACTATGTGGGTTATGGATGAAGCACATCACGTTTTACGCAAAAATAAATGGGGAAAAGCGGTCGCGATGTTTCCAAACGCTAAAGGGTTGGGGGTTACGGCCACACCAACCAGAACAGACGGTAACGGTCTGGGACGACACGTTGATGGGGTATTTGACTCGTTAGTCGTGGGTTTGGGAATGCGAGACGCTATAAATCAGGGGTACTTAACGGATTACCGGATATTTTCGCCGCCTTCCAACATTGATTTATCAGACGTACCAACCACCCAGGCGGGGGACTACAGCCAGAAAAAAATGATTGTAGCTGTTAAACGGTCGCAAATTATCGGTGATATCGTAGCGCATTACCTGCGGGTCGGTCCTGGTAAATTGGGTGTTTCATTCCTGCCAGACGTAGAAACCGCCACCCTCGTTGCCGGACAGTTTAACGCGTCCGGGGTCCCGGCGGCGGTCGTAAGTGCTAAAACCCCAAACCAGGAACGCATCAACATTTTATCCCGATTCAAACGCCGGGAACTGTTACAGCTCGTTAATGTCGATTTGTTCGGGGAAGGGTTCGATTTACCTGCGATTGAAATCGTTAGTTTCGGCCGTCCGACTGAATCGTTTGGGTTATTTACGCAACAATTCGGTCGTGTATTGCGTTTGATGTTAAATAACGGTGACGGTCAATATTGGGATAATTTCAGCGTACCCGATCGGTTGCAACGTATCGCCACCAGCCCCAAACCAGTGGGCGTGATTTTAGATCATACGGGGAACTGTATTAAACATGGGCTACCAGATAAGCCCCAAAAATGGACCCTTGAACGGAGAGAAAAGCGCAGTAAAGGGAATGGTGAACCGATGCTAAAAGCCTGCCCGAATTGTACCGCAGCCTATGAACGGTTCTTAATCGCTTGCCCGTATTGTGGCCACAAACCTGTTCCGGCTGTACGAAGCGGACCGGAATTTGTGGACGGGGATTTAACAGAGTTGGATCCCGACACGTTGGCAAAAATGAGGGGTGAAGTTGCTCAAGTTGACATGCATCCGGAAACGTACCGGGCGCAACTGGCCGCTAAATACACCCCTATTGTCGGCCAAATGGCGGGGGTTAAAAGACACGTCGCCCGGCAGGAAGCACAGACCGTGTTACGTGAATCAATAGCTTGGTGGGCCGGGCACCAACGAGCGGCTAACAGGCCCGACGGTGAGTCGTACCGGCGCTTTTATTTAAAATTCGGAGTTGACGTTCTAACCGCCCAAACATTAGGGGTGAAGGACGCAACCAATTTAACTGAACGTATTAACGGGGAAATGGGATGAAACGGGATAAGATTGTAACAGTCGCGGGACGTAAATTTAAACTAGACGACTGTGAAAATATTTATGATTTCTTTTTAACGCTTGATTTTTTTAAGTTCCATGGCGACGCCGGCACCTTTAAAATATTTAAAAGCGGTTTAAGGAAAGTCGAGTTAGGGCGCTACCGTCACATGTGGGAGTAAGCGCCACCTATTTACGTGCAGCCCGTGCTTTTAAAATTTTAATTGCTAACGCCCGTACTGTTGTGGACCCTAAATAGCCGATCATTCCGCCCGCAAATATTGACCAATGATGGTCAAGCCCCGCCGCGGCAATCCCGGCGCTTGCTGCTAGGGATAAAAATCCACAAAGCGACGCTTCTAAAATTATGCGTATCGGTTTCGTTTCGTCACGGTCGTATAAGACCCGTAGAACCGCGGTTACTACTGCCATAATGACCCCCGCTATTTCAGGGGGCAGGCTAATTTGATCCAACATTATTCGATCACTAGTTTAGTCCACCCGTTATCAAAATATTTGAACATTAACTTACAAGCTTGCCGCGACTTTGCGACTCCGATCCGTGTCGGGTGCAGGGTTAAGCCGGGGGCGACACACCCTTTTAATTCCCAAGGGTGGTTGGCGCTGTGAAAGTAGCAATGGTGCCGCACCGCCTCACCTTTTAATAGTCCAACCCCTAACTGGGGGTTGATAATAGCCAAAACCCGACCGTCCGCCCACTTATTTTTGGAACCTGACACATGATCGATTATATCGTACCCACCCTTGGATATACAAGAAATATCGTTTTTATTGGATTTATACGGTAATTCAACCGTATAACCGATAAAATCCACCTCCCGATGCGAGCGCGTAGTTAACCGTCCAATTCGAGCTAACGGGAAATTCCTAGTTAACAGTTCGATGTGGAAATGTTTCATTTCTGTTTGTCTGTGCGCAGACCCTCAACGAATTTTTTCAGACCTTCTATGAGCACATTGTCAATAAAATCGATAACCCACGGCTCAACAATTTTGTTCCAGAATGGTGCCATCGGGGGCCATTTAGACAGCCCCAGAGTTACCCCGATACCTAACCCAAGCATAAACTTGCCAACAACCTTCTTTATTTTGTCGTTCGGGATCTTTTTGAAAATCCATGCCAGAACGATTCCGCCCAACCCACTGCCAATGCCTACAATGCCTAACTCATTTGATTGTAATAACGATAGTATTTCTTGCATTTTTAATCCTCCGCTATCAAAGTTATATCCAAGGAAATATCAGTAACCCCGCTAGTAATGCCCGATATTTGCGTGGCACCATCGTTACCGTTATTCGCGCTGAAGTTTATTGTTGCTACTGACGCGCCCGGTTCAACGCTTAAAATGACATTTATCGCACTTGGAGAAACGTCAAGAGTATCAAATTGGACATTCCCCTGTGCTCTAAAATTAGAATGTTGCAAAAATGGGAAGCCTCCTATTTGCAAATTGTTAGTCCCTGCTACATTCTCCACAATATTAACAAATTTTGCTGTGAATCTACATTCAGAGCCTTTTTTGTAATAAAAATTTTCTGTGATTGTGGCAGTGTATGTTCCGGGGGTCCCGCTCCCACCTATTGTCGGATTCCAAGTTCCGAATTCTTCAACCAACTGTCTCGATCGATTAGTAACTTTCGTACCTGTCAAACTGGCATGGTTTTTAGTAGGGTTTGAATCTTCCCAGGTTACGCCGTTTCCGTCATTGTCAGAGATTATATCTTGAGGCAATAGGACTAGTGTTGCGCCTAGTTGGTTTAACACACTGCTATTTGTCCATGTTGTCGGGGTTGTTCCTGTTGCAGTCCACTCCGCTCCTGTTACATTGGCGCTTGCGCCGATATCAGCGATATTTGAAAAGTCGTCTCCGGCAATAAAAAGTTTCGTTTTATATTTTTTCCCAATAGTTGCAGTCCCGCTTGTCAAATCAACATTACTCCCACCCTCATCAGCAAAAGTAAGGGCGTTATTATTGCTACTTGTCCATTTTTTTAATTCATCTGCTGACATCGCGCGGTTCAAAAACATTTCTGATTTTTTCTTGCCATGAAATGTCAAATCATCAGCAGCCCTATTACAAAAGTATAAATCAGCCCCAACGTCTGTCGTTATTGTGCCGGTTGGCGCTTGTGTCACTGTGACAGATACAGGAACACCACCAATCTTAACCAAGGGGACATTAGAGACGTTATTGCCGACATATGATATGCCGATGATGCTGTCTTTGTTAAATTCGACAGGGGTATCAATATCAAAAAGGCCGTTATCCCCGGAAAAAACAATTTCCAATCTCAAATTCCCGCCTGAATCTTGAAACCCCAACGAATGCACTTTTTCAAAAAAACGCCCGTTGTCTGATTCCCCGGCAGAAATCGCATTGTAACCGCAAATATAAGTTACACCATTTTCAAATGAGTCAGAAAAAGTTCCATTGTCATTTACTAACCCGCTTCCGCTTACCCCATCAAAATGCAGCGCTTGAAACAGTTGGGTGTCCAGGATTGTTTGTGATCTTAAAAAATAATTACCTTCCAGATCAATGTCTTTTCCCGTTTGCAAAAATAGAGCAACTAACGACGCGTAGTATTGGGATGCGTTTATACTCTCTTCCACACCATCCGGCACAATACCGGCCGCATTTAAGAGATACTCTAAAAAACCCCACATATCACGCGCCCATTCTCTTTCATACGGGGTGCCCTTGCGGTCACCAGCTACCAAGTCATTTGTGAATGTCCCGTAAGGGTGCGCGGCGGTAATCTCTGATTGTGGTGCCGGATAAAGTAAACTTAATTTTCTAGCCATAATAATACCCTTTTATATATTTCGCATGCTAAACCCGTGACGATACGTTCTGAGCTCTTCAATCGTCGAATCAATAAAAGCAACATCGGTTCCATTTAACGCTGCCAAGGCCGGTGTCCCAATCCCGGCAATACTTAGTCCAGAGCCTATTAAGCTCCACGTTTCTGTCGTAAAATTAAATCGATACGTTCTGAGCTCTTCGAGTGCGGAATCAATGTGTGACACGTCGGTCCCGTTTAACGTGGCCAGGGCGCGACCCGCAGTACCCGGAATACTTAGCCCAGACCCTACTAAACCCCACGTTGCACCGTTAAAACGATACGTCCTGAGCTCTTCAAGTAAGTCGTCAATAAAAGCAACATCAGTTCCATTTAACGCTGCCAAGGCGGAACCCGCGATTCCTGGAATACTTAGCCCGGACCCTACTAAACTCCACGTTTCTGTCGTAAAATTAAAACGATACGTTCTGAGCTCTTCAATCGTCGAATCAATAAAAGCCACATCGGTTCCATTTAACGTGGCCAATGCGGGAGCGGCGGCGCTTGGGATACTTAGTCCAGAGCCTATTAAGCTCCACGTTTCTGTCGTAAAATTAAACCGGTACGTTCTGAGCTCTTGGAGTGTCGTGTCAATAAAAGCAACATCGGTTCCATTTAATGCGGCCAAGGCAGGAGATCCAATTCCTGGGATACTTAGCCCAGATCCTACTAAGCTCCACGTTACACCATTAAAACGATACGTTCTGAGCTCTTCAATCGTCGAATCAATAAAAGCAACATAGGTTCCATTTAACGCTGCCAAGGCTGGGTTGGCGGCCCCCACAATGTTTAGACCGGAGCCTAACAACTGTGGTGAAGTCCACAAGGGGCGTGAAAAAAGCGTTTGCAACGCCTCAAATACCTGAGAAACCACCTCATTCTCCTGGCTACCGTCCGGCACGATGCCTGCCTTATTAAGCAAATGCATGAAAAAACCCCACATGTCCTGGGACCATTTCTCATCGTTTGGGGTGCCGTCCTTTAACACATCGTTAGTACGGTTTTTAAATGTTCCTTTAGGGTTGTTAGCGTCAACTGTGACCTTAGTTGCCCCGTACTCGGTTAATATATTTCTCATAATTTTACACGTAGTTAATCAATAGCCCTAGCCATTGTTGATCGGGAAAGTACCTTAATAAAAGCCTTTCGAATTCGGCCTGTCTACTTGCTGAAACGTCCGCTTTATTCGGAAACACTTCAGCCCCTATATAAATAAAAAACGGCCACGTGGCTGGGTCCGTCGGTAGCGGGTAGTCTATGTCATAAAATAAAGCACCCTCAATACCTGCCGTTTCCGACTCAACACTACCAAAATCACTATCAGGCGCCCCCATATAAACGGGGTATTCAGGAACCGCGACCGTAGGGCCTTTATTAACAAGCAGAAAGCCGCCACTGGGTAGTGGGTTGTTAGACGCGTTAATGTAGCTAAACGGGTCCCTTGTGGCCGCCCCGTCCCACCATTCATGGATGTGAACATCTGTAAAACCCGCCGACCAAATTAAACCTTGTAAATAGTCGAACCCCTGTCCGCCTTGCGCCTGCCATGCCGCTGCTAAATCAGCACGCCGCTCCGTATCTGTTCCCGACCCGACTAAATTAAATTGTGTTTCCCACTTTTCTAACTCCCTAGTTTCGTCCGGAAAAATGTCAAAAAATACTAAATCAATAGCTGCCCTAATTATCGCTGGATACTCCGCTAAACCCTTAAAAAATTTGTATAGATACCTAGCGGGCGCTAAAATTGTTCTATATATGCTTTTCACATATTCAGTGCGGCCACAGGATGCTTGACCGTCCCCGGACGTATATAGGTTGCCTGTGTTACAAGTAACAGCGTATTGCGTCGCCAATTCAACCGGCAATCGCCACGCCCGCGCCCTTGGTAGTAAGTGCTTGAATATGCGTAAAAATAACACTAATCCCCCTGACAGTAGCGATGCCCCGTCAATTTAATCGGGTAACATAATTCAATGTCACAAATGTAGCTTGTGCAAAACATGAAAAAATTATGCAAAGGCATCAAAACCCCATAAAGTACCCAAGTAGACACGGTGCCACGCCCGGTCAATTCCTTAGTTTTCGTATTATAATAGACGGGGGCAAAGTGAAACCACCCCTTTTTCCAATCTTTATCTTCCATACCTGTGTTATGAAAAATTAATTGTGTTTAGTTTGGACTTCTCACCCACTCCGAGTGAATACGCATCAATAGTGAAACCATCACCGACTTTCTCAAGCGTAACCGCCTGAAATGAGCCGCCCGCCGCGGTAACCACATCGTCAACGATCCCTGATATGTTAGTCGCGCTAACCCTATCAACACGGGGTTCCGGGGTCACACCAACTATATAAGGTTCTCTACCTAGAAAATAGTTAGTAACCGCCGTTGTAATGTTGGTTTGCACTGTCGCCGGGTCGTCAACCGTTAAACCGGAAACCACAACGTTAAACCCGATTCGGCTTATCGCGTTTGAGTTTAATTGGGCGTTTACTGGTTTTCTTGTCTGTCTGCTCGAAGAATCAAAAGTAATAGCATTTGCAACGGCTAACAATTGGGGTGCCGTTGGTATCCCGTCCGGATCCCCCGAACTCGCAACCGTGGCTTCTGAATAAACGTCCACAAAGCCTGGAACGCCGGTGTAAGGGTAGACGTTTACAATCCCGACCACCTCCTCACCCCAAATTTCATAGTCGACACCTGCGCCCCCTTGGGGGCGTTTCTGAAATCTATCAATAACTCTTTGTCTGTATGCTTCTGTGCTTTCAGCATCCGCCCCGGTTACAACCTGGGAGGCAACAACCGTATCACGTGCAACGTTTGGTAGTGGATTGGCGAATGAAACGATATCACCCGGTTCTAAATTACCGATTGCACCAGCGCCGCCACCGTCCGCTTGATCCGATGCCGCTCGAATGGTTGCTTGTACTGTCGCCGCATTTAATAATGTGATTCCTATCGTGATGTAGGTAACCCCGTTATTTGCGTTTAGTAGTTGGGTCCCTGAATCTAACTGGCCGACTTGATTCTCTACGGTTATATCCGTCAACAGTTCCGCGTTTGTGGCCGCTACCGGGTCGCCGACTCCGATCAGGCGCCCCCACTCAACCAGGGGTTTAATTAGCTGACCGTTTATCTCTGTTTCGTTAATCGTGGCGGTACTGACAAATATTTGAAGGGAGGTAAAACCGAGGTATTTATAGAGAAGAACGTAAACCCCGGCAATCGCGCGGGCTAAGACCCTGTAAAATGCTTTAGGTAAAAGGGGGATGGTCTGATTTAAAGATGCGGCCAATTGCGATACTATCGTGTCGCTGATCTGCTTTGTTGTCTGTGTCGTCATAGTTCAGCCGTCCAATTCTCTTCGAATTCAAGGGTTGTGTCACCGTTGATATCAATTGTGAACTTCACTCTATTAGGCGCCGGAATGGTAACGGTAACGGTAACGGATTTAACAAGCCCGATGTCAATCGCTGATTTCACGTCGCTATTTGCAGCGTCCTCTAACCGTTTGAGATTGCCGCTAGTAGCCGGCAATGCTTGCAATAAGTGTTGGGTCTTGCTCCTATACTGATTTTCCGGTTCGGTTTCATCCAAATTGCCCCACCACGACAGTGCTGTGTCGTCTTCTCCGGGGTCCTCTTCATTACCGCCAAATAACGATAAATAAAAAAAAGTCTCTAAGCCCCCACTCATTTCCACAACGCCATTGGTGGACGTTATTTCCCCGCCGTCAACTGTTTGAAAATGCCTTACATCGCCTTGTTGTGTCATACCGGTGGTCCTACATTATCCTCTATGTTTCCGTCTGAATCATTCCCCTGTGGGTGGCTGTGGGTGCTGAACGCGATCCCTGAGAACTCCCCGTCTGAAGCTGTCACATTTCCCGCGGTTTCAATATTTCCATTCGTGTCAATCTTAACCCCATTTATTACACAATCACCGCCCGATTGCAACTGTATCGATCCGGAACTATTCGATACTAAAACCGATTTATCCGATTTTAACCAAATTTGGCAAACTTCATTTCCGTCAGAATCACGAGCGTAAATCCGTTTATCACCGGCCCCGGCTTTTTGTTCGTTGTTTATATCAATATACCCGACAACGGCGAAAACCCCCGTGCGGCCCGTCGGCACATTAATAACGTAGTCACCTGGTAACGGTGGGGAATCATCTCCGGGACTACTAAAGTGATTTCCTGTTATATTTGCGCCACCGCCTGGGTCCGTTTTAACATCGGAAATTTTCGCACCATTTCGGAGTACTCTGGTAAATGACAATAATTTCGCTATTCGTCCCATGGCATCGCCCCCGGTAGCTCACCCGAAAATGACCCAGGTAAAACAACGTCTAAAACCGCTGACTTACTAGCTCGATCTCTTGTTAATGCTACGTTTTTAATGATAAAACTGTACTCTTTATAAATCATTGCATCCGGCGCGGTTAGCGTGATAACGGTGTTAGGCGCCCACAAATCCCCCGCTTCCGTTCGCCACGTATCAACAAAAACTTTATAACTTACCATGTCCCCAAACATCCGCCCCAATTTAGCGTCAACCGCTTGCTTTAAATCCGCGTTTACCGTGTCCGATAATAAAAAGGTGTAGGGGCGAATAACATTCTTTAAAAACGGGTTGCTGACTGTATATGATCTACCGGCCAACCCCACAATAGTGGGCTCTATCCCCGTGATTTCGCTGTAAACATTCTGTAAAGTGAAAGAAGGTGACACACTAACAAGAGGTGACTCACCTTGTCTTAAACGAGCGACCGGCGCGGAGCTACTTATCGATTGCCAAAATAACAGAGCACCCCGCTCGGTATCTGATATTATTAGGTTTCTTTGCTTCGCAAGACCCGCCAAAAATGCAAGTGCTTTTTTTGACGGTTCACATGATACTTGGTCAAAGACCGCCCCCTCACCGTGCCGGAACTCAACCGCAATACCAAAAGGCCCTGCAATTGTACGAGCGATATCACGCAGACCGAACCCGTTAAATTCAAGAGGAAACAGACTCGCCGGCGGGTTACAATCGCTTAAAACGCCGGGGGCCGAATAACAACTAACGCTAAGCGCCTTACGATTCTTTTCTAACGTTGGAAGGGGTACAACCATGGCACCAGTAAATAAAGGCACACCGCCCACGGTTACCTCGACCGGTGTGTACGCCAAGGGTTTAAACGTGTCCCTAAATTTCGGTAGTGAACTCTCAAAAGGTGCGGTAAAAGCTACGGTCGCCATTGAATCGATTGATCGGTTTATCGTGACTTGTTCCCAAAATCGGAAACGCTCCGCGTTTAAAATTAGGGCGGTTTCGTCGATATCGTCAGAAGGTGGGGCGCCTGGTTTATCTGTTGGGGCTCCGGGTATATCTGGTATTTTAATAGATGTCCCGGCCGCTAACGGTTCTAACGCGCCTGGATTCGCACGTACTATCCGCCCGGCTTCCTGCTCTGTCCCATAAGTTTTCCGAGCTATAAGCTCGAAAGTGTCGCCAGCTACGACCCTATACGTAGTAGACAATAGTTTTCCCCCTTGGTAGCTCTAAAATTTCGGACCCGGTTAGGTTATTAGAATTGATAAAAAAATCCAATTGATCATCAACCGATCCGTAGAGCTCCCCGACTAAATCGATTATCGTCCTTGCCCTGTCAAGCACTAACGTTTTTTCTTGCCTTAAATCGAACGATATTTCCACAAGGAAACCGGCTACCAAAGCGACCGAGTTTTGTAACTGTGTAAATGAGTCGCCCGTATCAACTAAGCCCAATAATTCAAAGTTAGAATCACGCCAGTCTGTCACCGCTTCGAATTGTGATAATATCACGTCGGCGGCCGCTAATGCGTCACCTCTGGTATCAAATTGGTTGTTTACTGTAGACAAAACGGATCCAGTAACATATGCGGACGCAAAAAGATCATTGTTCCTAAACGAATTAGACGTACCGAATAAACTACCTATAATACTGTTCGTAAGATTCCCGTAAGCCTCAAGCCTGTCAGTAATGCCAGCGGCCGCCCGTGCGGGCGCCTGGATAAGTTGGGTCGTTTGCGCTGCTAAAGCCAACGGTTGGCCGATCAAAATGTCAATACTATTATTAATTGAATCGTCAATTGCTTTAAATTGTTTCGCAACCGCGTCATTAACATCGGCTAGTGATTGCAGCCCGTCCGATACATTATCCAACAATGATTGGTTCTCACCCTTAAATGCTTCTGTTTCAACTGCCGTGTCTAAAGCTAGGTTTTCCTCGAATTCTTCACCAATAGCTCCGTTAAATTCATCAATCGATAGTAGTATTTCACTAGCCGGGTCAGTCTGTGCCGATGGGTAAACGATCCCTGTTGTCTCCCAAAACGTAATCTCTATAATAGTCTGATTCGATGCCGTTTTTAAATCGTCTCTAAATTTAATTTTACCGAACGGAACAGCTTTAAAAACGCCGTAGCGTGGGTGTTCAAGCACACCGTCACCGCTTTCTAAAAGTGACGCTTCAAATTCGTCCGCAGTCGTATCATAATCAGGCCCGGAAAATATAACACGTAAAGGGAACCTACGCCCTGAATGCCCCATGCCCTGAATGTACGTTCCATTAACGTCGGGAAATTCCCAGGCGGACCCCCTCTTATCGATCTCTTTGCTGACATCCTCATACAAAAAAGATGTCCTAACACCGCTGGGGGATGTGTATGCAGAGGGGCGCAACCTATCAAGCCATGTCATTTAAAAACCCCCTGTTCCGAGTAGTGTCAAGCCGTTAACCTTGACGCCGCCTGTTTGCTCGGCACGCCCGGTTTCGTCTTTTATAGTTATTTCTGAAGTTTGTTTTTTCTCTTGAATGCTGCGAGCGATACGCTCTTGCGGGCTAATTACGTTCGAACCCTCCGCCGGTGTTGCGGCTTCTTCATCCCCGCCAAACCCAAAGACCCCGCCAATTTTGGCCACAAGGGCGTCCACAGGTGCGAAAAATTCGGCTACCTTAAGCATCATGCCCTCGATAGCTTGAAAAATACCGGCTACAGTGTCAAACATCGCACTAAACACCGCACCGAAAGCCGCAGCAGTCGCGGCCGCCGCGTCTTTTACATCGTCCCAGTGTGTCACAAGCGCGACTAATGCGGCAATAAGCGCCATTACACCAAGAACGACTATGCCCACAGGGTTTGCAGCCATGACTAAATTGACCGCAGTCATGACCCCTATGAACGTACTAAGCGCCGTTTTTAAACCAATCAGTACGCCCAGCACAATCGTAACCTTTTTAATCGTGGAAACTATCTCATCAAAATTCTCAATCAGGTCTGCCAAAAACCCCCCTATTTCACTAGCAATTAAGTCTTCATTAGCTCTCACCCAATCCGTCATACGGTCAATAACGTCCGCCAAGGGGCCCTTATTCATTGAAAATATGGATATCTTAACACCTTCAATAGCAGACTTAAGCGCATTTAAACGACCCTTAACCGTGTCACGCATAACGCTGGCCATTTCTGACGATGCGCCGCTCGCGCCTTCAAGCTGTTTCCGATACTCATCTAATTTTTTAGAACCGGAATCAAGTAAAACATTAACCCCAGCAATCGGGATTTTTCCAAAGATCCCTTTTAAAACTCCGGATCTTTCAGCGGTCCCCAGGCCGTCAAGGGACTTATTCAAATTTCCAAGTATCTTGATAACGTCAATCAAATCACCATTGGAATCTACTGTCTGAACGCCCAAACGCTTTAAAGCGGATTGCGCCTCGGCGGTAGGTGCGGACAACGACAAGAACATATTTTTTAGAGTCGTCCCCGCCCGGCTTCCTTTGATCCCTGAATTCGCCAACTCGCCAACCAACGCCGAAAATGTTTCAATTTCAGCACCCGCAGTTGTGGCCACGGGTGCACCCTCTTTGATAGCCTCGAACATGTCCTCGACCGTCGTATTAGCTGACGTCGCGGTTTTGGCTATCACATCATTAATGCGTGCTAAATTTTCACCTAATTTTATTGGGTCTTTAGTGGCAAGTCCGAACGCACCGAGCGAATCGCTCGCAATATCGGTGGCGGTAGCAAGGTCTACTTGTGCTGCGGTGGCAAGGTCAACAACGCCCGGGAGTGCTGCGACTGCGGATTGAGCGTTGAACCCGGCCATGGCCAGAAAGTTCAACGCTTCCGCACTTTGGGAGGCTGTAAATTCTGTGGTTGCGCCCGTCTCACGAGCGGCTTTTTCTAACTGTTCAAACGCGTCTGTGCCTTTCCGGATCGCTCCGGGAAACTTGGCCGCCGCATTTACAATAGTCTGTTCAAAACCGGCGCCGGTCGTAATGACATCGGCCATAGCGGTTGTTGTCAATAACAACGCACCAGTGGCAATAACCGCGCCCTTCTTTAACTTCTGGCCAAACTTATCAGCGGTTCTATTTAATTTTTCGAACCGGGCTTGCGCCCCACGGGTGAACTTACCAACTCGATTTTGTATTTTTGAAACAGGGGCGCTAATCTTATCAATCGCCTTAAAAACCGCCTCTATACTAAACCGACTTGCCATTATTTACCGCGGGGGTTTTGGGGCTGTATGCCTCTTAAGTTCCGGCCTCAACCCGTCATAAAAAAATAAAATTTCGTCAACGTCGAGCGTTCGCGGGTCCGGTAAACTTGGGTAATCCCTGCATATCTGTCTGAGCATCTCACGCAAAACAACCGGGATTGTATGGCCGCCTTTCGGTATACGGTAGTCGCCACCCCCACGCACTAAGCCTTCCTTAAACTCTAAGCTAAAAAAAGGGTTGTAATTGCCATACAAATATGTAAATCGGGCATCTCCATTTTTGAAAAAACACTAGGGTGCTGTTTCGTCATGTCCCCCATTGAATTAAATAGTTTGCCCATGTCCTTGTCTTTTTTCTTAAAATCCATAGCTATAAGAGCGGACCCACGCGGTTTATGAAAAGTAATAGGTTTAAAATCGTCGACACCCTCCGGTATTTCCGGGGTAAACACAAAGCATCCCATATCATTAACAACAAGGCACCCATCCATAATCGCTTCAATAATGCGGTCCTTCTGCAACGTAAAATCCTTTTTATCGTCATTATCCATGGACCCTTCAAAAAACTTTAGGCGCATCGCATCGGCCCACCGCTTAAACTCTAACGTCGCGGTTTCGTTATCAATCGTAGTCATTTTTTTTACCCTATTTTAAAGCCGTGCCCCGACGAATCGGGCAAGGGGATAGGGCGCCCGCACGGCTATTTTTAATTCCCTACTGCTTGGTTAAAAGCCCCGGACCTTTCAAACTAATCGGGGCGGTTGCGTTCTTGCTACTCGCCGGAACCTCTCCGACGATTTGCGCGGCCCCCTGGTATGTTATGCCAGACGCGTATGTTATGGCGATAGGGAAGAAATCAAACCTATCCTGTAACGCCTGGATAAACTCTTGATCCCCCCGACTATCATCGATCTCAACTGGCACGCCATCCAGACTTAACGGAATACTGGTTTTAATCAATCGTGCCGTTTGATCCCCGTTCGACATTACTTCATTTTCAAAACCGCCAAGCTTGCGCTGTACCTCCGCCTCACCGTCAACCGGAAAAAGGCGACCGTCCAAACTCAACGATTCAATCGGCCCTCCAACTGCCGTCATAATAACCCCCTATGCTGCGGCTTATCCAAAGAAAAAGCCAAATTGTAAATCGAATGATTTAATATTGGTGTTTCCGCTGAGTGAAACAGGGATTACCATATTTAACCGTTTTGGGTTCGTCCCGTCAATCTCGGCTTGAATCGCCTCTTTTGATGTTTCGGGATCGCTTAAGATCGCTTCAAGCCCCAGATTGTCCACAATTGTGGCTGCCAATGCTATAGCGGTTTTTGGCTTTTTAGCGGACCTATTAGCCGTCGGTTGATTATCTGGGATAAGTGGCGCCCCGTCCCATTCAGCCGTACTAAACGGAACGTCAAGATTGAAGATTACGTTTTGAAGTCGCACGATATCAACCACAAACCGGTACGCCGGTAACGGATCCCCGCTGGGGTGGTAAAACGTCACCGTATCGGAAACATTAATTACCCCGTCTTTAACCTCGACCGTAGAACTGCCCCCCTTAACCGCTTGATCACGCTCCGGAAAATCCCATTGCTGGCCGTCCGTCCCAGGTGTTAACCCGGTGGCGTCCTGGCTTCCATAATCCTGCGGAGGGTTGCTATTAGCAACTTTTACAATACGCGCCAATTGTCTGGCGGCCACGACAAACGGTAGGTCCACCGAGCCTGGCGCAACCAATTGCGCGTTTGTTCTGTCAGTTTTCCTTGCGTTCGGTACAGCAATCGCAAGAGTCGGTGTTAATGCCGTATTACCAGAAAAAACAACCAGTGGTTTACGAACCAACGCACCCCATCGTCCCTCACCAAACGCCGAATACAGGTCCAGAGTGGTGGTGTCTGCAACGTCCAAACAATTTAAAATCATGGTTTCCCAAATGTCACCGACTTGCGCCAATGCAGCGGAAACACTCGGATTTACAAGACCGCCCGTAGGTTGTGTAAACGCAAAAGACGTCCCGGCCGTTGTCGATCCAACGATCGAGACCTTAATATCGTTACCCGTCGGACCTTTCCATTTTGCTGCCAAATCAACTTTAGTAGTGCTGTCGGTCGCTATGACCGGCATTTCAACAACTGCATTTATCGCGGCAGTCATAGCGGTCACAATGGCTGCTACTGTCTCGCTCGCGGCGATAACAAACGCCTCCGACAAAATATTGTTAATACTAACCCGGTACTCAGCCGCAACCGTTTGCGTTCCTGACGGCGTAATGTCCCCTGCGGCCGCAACCCCCGTACCTGCATCATCAAGCGGGTAAAATGTTACTGGTATGGTCCCCACACCGTCGCCGTTCAACGGGAACAGTTGTAACGCTGCCAAATGTAACGGGCAACCAAAGCCGACTGTATTGGCGACCTGTAGCGCGCTTGTCCCTTGAAATTTTGTGGTGGCGTATGTTGACGCCGTGCTGCCCTGTCCAAAAACAGCGACTCGTTGGGGGAGTAAAAGCACCCCCGCAGGCCCCAGGTTTTTAAACTCGGTTTTAATGCCTAGAACCCGAGCAACGGCGGACGGGTCAATAGCGGTACTAATAGCAGTCATAAAAAACCCCCTTTAGATTAAGGATATTGTAAATCAATTTCAGCACCTTCACCGAGAGAGTAACCCCCCGCCGTGCTTTGACCGTCCCCGGCCGTTACTAAATCACCGTCATTCGCCGTAATAACAATTTCCCCTGAATCTAATCGGGTGATTTTAATAGCTAAAATTTCAATTTTATTACTGTCGTCAACCTGTGGTGACAACTCGTTAAATTCTACATCAAGCGCAATGCGGGCGCCAATTACATTTTGTAACGCCCTATTATCTATCTGCGGCTGGAATTCAGTTATAGCACGCGGCCAACGTGACCAAACGAGCCCCCTTAATTGAAGGTACGTATTCTCACCGGCCATTAGAATGTTTCTAACAAGCCTTATGGCTTTTTGTACCTCAAACGCCGCCTCTTGATCCCCAGGGATATGGCCTCCGGCCGGGTTGTTCTTTGTAGCACCGTATCCGTAACAATCAATATTGTATGTTGTTAAAGATGCCTGGCGTTCCATTACATTACTGGCCTTTTTATTGAATCCGGAATTATTAAACCAAATATTGACGAGAGGGCTTAAATCTGTTTCACCCTCAACGTTTAAAAATTCTTCCCAAGGATTCGACCGTTCTACAAAGATTCTTAACTTCCAGTCGTCCGGGTCCTTACCGGCCGCCGTAGCTAACGCCATTTGATTGACTACTTCCAGCTTTAGGATGGCTGCTACCTTGTCACGTACAATCTCAAAATTATCTTGTTTATCAATCAATTTCGGGATCATTCGTAAACCTCTAGAATACAGACAACTAGACCCGCCGCTCTGTCCGGATTGGACTGAACAACTTTAAACGTGTATGGATTCCCGTTTATATCATTAAATCCCACAATCCAAGGTTTGCTGTCTTTATCCGCGATACCCCGGGGTACTCCTAAACCCGCCGTGGTCAAATCGTCGATAAAAATAGCAACCGAAGCCATGCGCCCGGAAACCGCCTGTCCTGTGTCTGGATCGATTAATTGTGATATATCCGTAGACCTACCGACTAAAATTTTCGTAGTCCCCGCCGGATTGGTAATTGATATGTCCCAGCCAAACCCAGTCTCTTTATCATTCATAATACTTCCTAGGTTTGACCGCGCTATTTGACGTAAATCCATTACTAATTTTTAGCCACGTATCCCAGTGCAACCCAGTGGTCCAGCATTCCTTGACCACCAGACAACCACTCGGCTTTTACTTCTTCTCCGTCGGCTTTGACACCTTTTTTAGTCGTTAAGGCTTTGCCATCAATGATGGTGTGCGGCGGCCTGCCGGCCACAACGTCGGGCTCATCCTCAACGGGTGCTTCGGCCCCAACGTCGGGCTCATCCTCAACGACCTCAACGGGTGCTTCGGCCCCAACGTCGGGCTGTTCTTTCAAACCTTTCAACAAATCACCCAATTGCTTATTTGTCAAGCCCTCAACCGCACTTGTTAAACGAAGCCTTTCATCTTGCTCCGCTATTTGTATTTTTAAATCTGCATTACTCGGCATTTTTTTACCCCTATGCTAGCGCCCACCCAGGGGCGCCATTAAAAAAAACTCTTACAATCCGGTATCAAGACAACCAAATTGATCGATTGCCGTTGGAATCATCAACGGACGTGAACCCACACCACCAAACAGTTGCTCACCGTCAGGTGATAACCAAACGTTCGTAAAAAGATCAATTCCGCTCGCATCCGACGCAAAACGCCCTGGTAATTCTGGCAGAACACCCGGCCCTGTAATACCAAGCTCACGCCCGATATTAGGGATTGCGCCAAATGTGGCATCAAGTCGCAGACCCGGAACAAGAGAAACAACTTTCCCAGGGTCAAGGAATTGGGTTTTAACGCCGGTTTGTTGGTGCTTGTACCGAGCGCCGTATGTCCAAATATCGGATTTATAATTACCAAGATCAATCGTCCCACGGAAATGGCCGCCTTGTCCACGAGTCAACGGAATAATGCCGATTGTGTCCGCACGTCGGAAATTGATTCGATCTTTGACTTCACTGTTCTGTAAGAACACTTCATATGCACTGGCGCCGAACAGTTTAATCCCTGGGTCCTGAAGCCCGTTATTCCGTATAACTTCATCCAATGCAATCAGATCTCCAATCTCATCAGAACCAACTTGACCCCAAGTTGTACTTGCGGTTGGAAAGTGCGCTGATTTTGGTTTGAAATCAATCGTATAAAGCGCGTTGCCGTTCTCATCACTCAATGTAACCGTACCTGTTTGCAACACTTGTGCACATTGCAACTCAATGGATCGGCGAATTTTCGCGTCAACTTTCCGCATCCCTCGCATAAACCGGGATATTACATTAGCCCGATAATCTGGGTTTTGAAATGGGGTTTGACCGAATTCACGCTTAATCAAATCATGCGAATTAAGCGGAATGCCCTCTTTAAAAATCGGTGGTGGAAACTCCTTGTTGGTAAAAACATCCGCCGCATTCATCCTATAGCCGGTAGAAAGGTCAGTCATGACAATAGCAATATCCTCATCGGATCGCATAATGTCTATTTCAACCTTCTCACCATTGTAAAAATTCTCAGGCGGAGACCTAAAAAACCCGGACAAAAACATGATAACAGGCCCGATCTGCTCGTATGCTCGTAACATCCGCACTGCTTTTTCAGTACTCATTGTCGGACCTCCTTATTGATTGTCCAAAATGTTTAATTCTTTCACGTCAATGGGAACAAGCCCATAGTCGCGCAACTGATCGATAACGGCGGCATCGATATTCGAAGCATCACCGTCCGCGTCAATAATGAGACGTTCTTTCCTGTACTGACCAGACACCCCGGCACGAATAGGAACGTCCCCCGCGCCTGTTACAACGACCTCATAAGTTAAAATTGCAAGTGGTATTTGTGCACCACCTACGCCAGTGCCTTTTGCAAACAATACCAACTTTCCGTCCGCCGCAACTGTAAGCGAAAATTTATCACCTACGACAAAATCCGTAACCCCATCGGTAATCGTGAAAGTCATACCGCCAACCTTGAAAATCTTCGCGCCACTAACTGTCATAGTCAACGCCTCGGCGATCAATGCGCCGTTCGGATCTTCAAGTTTAAAAACACCCCCGTTGGTAATCGCTTCAACACATTCAAGATTGTAAGCACCGACCAAAGGAACGACCGAACCAGCAACCACCGAGGCGGCCGTAACTGTACCATTCCCGGTATTCCCACCATTAGCAGCCACAACTATTGCATCCGCTACAGCCTTACGGGCCAAAATTGTGCCCTCTGCGATAGTATCGGCACCGGCCAACGTTAAAGTGTCGTCCCTGAATTTTGCGCTTTCAAGAATAACACTTCCCAGGTCGTTATTCGTAATAACTAAGTTAGCCATAATTTACACCCCCTTAGTAACGCCAAGGTTTTTCTCAATGGCGGATAGTACTTTGTCACTTTCCGCGTCCGTATCACCACCGCCGGTGTCTTGCCCGTCGGCTCCGGACCCCTCGATATCATCGGCCGTACGGTCTTTGATATCCTTGTTATTCATCCCCTGCGCCATGTAACTGGCTTGTAAGGATGCGGTCAACGTGGACCCGTCTTTAATGGCACCAGTTGCGATATCCATCGCTCCCGACGCTGCACCTAAAGTTAGGTGCGCCGTTACCCGGTCCCTTTCTTTTGCTTCGCCCTCGGCTACCGCCGCCTCGTAATGGTTGCGGTGTTGGGCCTTAAACTCGTTATAATCCATTTTCATGGCCTCCAAATTTTTCCCGCTCAAATCGGCGGTGTTGTGTGTGGCTGTCTTAACGACCTGTAGCACAGGTTTATCAATAGCGTCAATCATGCCACGGCTCAAAGCTTCGTCCGCCAATAAAACTGCACCTTGGCCAAACTCAGCATTTACATTGTCAATCGTTGTTTTTCTCCCGGTCGCTACCGCGTCCGCCAATAAAGCGTGCATCGGATCAAGTAATTCCCTGATAACCGCTTTACCCTCGGGGGTCGTTAGATCAGGCCGCTTTTTGGGTGCTAAAGTACTAGATATCTCTATCTCACTGGGGTCTACGTACGTAGATATGGCAACTCCTAAACTGCCAAACTGTGTAGCTCTGTTTTTAGCCCTCACTCTACCTGCTTGACTAACTAAAGCATACGTTGCCGACGCGGCCAAATCTGAAACATACGCGTCAATCGGTTTTTTTGCACCTTGTAGCGCGGCTACGGCATCAAACATCCCGGTAATGTGCCCCCCGGGACTTGCGCCCACAACTAAATCTATTCCTTTTACCTCTGTCCTACTTTCCGCTTCACCAACTGCGGCTATAATCGAGGGGTACGTAGTGTTGCCGCCGCCGAAAAGTGACGCCATAAAACTTGGCGTGTTTGTTAAAACCCCGTTAATGTGGATTTGCGCCCTGCCTCCAACAACCTGAAAAATTGAATCCCCGCCGTTGAAACGCGCCTCAAATTCAGTTTGTTGTTCTGCGCTTGGCTTAAACCCTTCTTTTTCCGCTTGCGCTATCATACGCAAAACGCTCGATTCTAATAGCCACATGGTCCTTATTCTCCTTTTAAAATCCAGCGGGTATCTCCGCCCACGTTAGTTTGGTTTCGACCAAAACACCGGCCCCGTTTGTGTTTGTAATCCCGAGTGCTTTTACTTTTGTTAGATCGATCTCAAACGGTATCTCCCCCACGTTTGCATTGCCCGACCCAGTCGGAGCGGATACCCCGGTTGACGGTACGATGTCCCCCGCAAATTTGGTCCCTGAAAACCCTAAAGTCGCCGCGCTGCCTATCCTTAAAATCATTTCCGATGCGTTGGGGCTTGTCTCACGCCTATTTGACTGAACTAATAGAGTGCCCGTACCGAGCGTGTAAGAAACCTCAGTGTAGATATCAATCGTTATCGGTCCGGCAGGGGCGTAAAAAACTAACGGGTCAAACGTTACCTGTGCGCAACTACACTCGCGTGGATCGAAAATTATTATTTTTTCCTCACTTGCCCCGTATGATGTATAATCCTCATACGAAAAAAGAAGCCCCAAAATAAATAAATGCTCCTGTATGCTGCCGGTTATTAATTGGCCAGCCGCGCCCCTCGGTAATGAACCGTTTCCACTCATATCAATTAATTAATTTATGGTTCCAACGGGAAGGTATCGTATCAAACCCCCCCCCCCGGAAGATGTATCACCGGCTTAGCCCCGGTAGTACTAATAGAATCTTTTTCATAATAGTTTTGGACTATAATGTGCCACCGTTTTTTTTAATGGAAATCGACCCAAGCACCATTCGCATACCCTTGAAACTTGTGAACAGTAGAATTATAAATCATCGCCCCATTTGAGGGAGTGGAAAGATTTCCTCGTTGAGTTGTAGTCATTCTTGGTGGGTAAAATACCTCTGTTGTAGTTTCTACGGTTAAACCACCAACAAGCTGAGTATTTCCAACAACATATACATCCCCTGTTACGGCTGTATTTGTGTTATTAACTGATATATCGTTAGAACCATCAGGGGAATATAGTTTTGTATCTGAACTATCTATTAATAACCTATCACGTGTTGCATCATGATAAGTGAGTACATTTGTATCCAGCTTAAGGGTATCATTACCTGTCTCACTTCGTATCTCTGTGCTTGTTGGTGTGATATCTAATCTTGCTAAAGTACCGTCAGTAAGTGATGCTGTATTATCTGCTAATATAACTCTTGAAGGATTAGCAACGGCTTCAGATTGAAGGAATGTCTTAGTAGCATCAATACCTATACGATCATTTGTACCATCACTAAGTACAGTACCTGAACTGTTTATTACAAGTTTGTCACCACCTGTCCCGTTATTAACAACAAAAGAATTCCCACTTAATACAGCATAAGCAAAAGCTTTAATCATTGAAGCATCAGTACCAGTTACTTTAAGCTCACCTCCTCCCACACCTGAATTCAGTGCTACAATATCAGTAGTTACTCTAATCCTATCAAGTGACCCGTCATTAAATGTAAACTTAGTTGGACCAGTCTTATTTTGTAAGGTACCAGTTGTTAAGTCCCATAAATCCTCAACACTGACAGCAGAATCAACATAAGCAGTGGTAGCCATCTTGGTTGAGTTATCCGATGGTGATTGTGTTACTCCAGTTGCTAAAGTATTAATAGTGCCATTTAAGTCACCTATAAATGTTGTTGATGAAATAGAGGTTGCACCTGTAATAGTTCCAGTTAATGTTAAGCTATTCTGTGCTAAGGTTGCTGGTGCTGTATTTGTAATCCTCTGCCCAGCATCAAGATATAATCCTTGACTAGCAGTTAGCTGAGGTAGTTGAATCCCTATTCCTGGTCCTTGCGCGTCTAGAACTATATCATTAGTATCAGCTGTAAGAGTTATCTTTCCACTAACCCCACCAGTTAAATTAATATCATCAAAAGATATTAGATTTATATCATCGGCAGAACTTATAGTAGTGTCTCCAAAAGTAGAAGTTATTGTATTACCATTAATATTAATATTATCTACTTGTAATGCTGTTAACGTTCCTAAACTTGTTATATTAGGCTGTGCTGCTTGTGTGGTTGCTGTATCAGGTGCTAAGCCTGTTATTGTTGCTACAGTGTCTGCCTGTCCTGTAAGTTGCCCTACAAAGTTTGTAGCTGTAGCAGTTCCATCTGAATCTACTTGTAAGTTAATGTCTCCGTTTTCATCTATAATTTTAAAAGATTCTGTGTTAATTAC